>Ga0256914_1000024_pt1 | contig 167214 bp, 192 predicted proteins | sample HulkmetaG_FD_191571 | JGI IMG/M metagenome (GOLD analysis project Ga0256914, IMG submission 191571) | Hydrothermal chimney microbial communities from Main Endeavour vent field at the Juan de Fuca Ridge, Pacific Ocean - Hulk | ecosystem: Environmental > Aquatic > Marine > Hydrothermal vents ...
TTGAAAACTATAGACATAGCTATACACAACCCCAAATACTTTCTAAAGAGTAGTAGAGATCAGTAACACCGGTTCCACATCATCTATCAGTGTTGGCAGGCCGACATCATCTATATTGTTCTTGATACTGACTCTATCTCATCTACATATATGCATAATGTCTCTGCTATCTCTCTCTCACTCTGATTTAATAGTGATGTTATGTCTAGTCTAATAACTGTGTAATATTCTCTCCCTCTAACAAGAACATATGCAGCACCCTCTCTCCTATCTATAAGCATGTATGTACAGTAGTTTACAAGTACTAGATCTTTACCAAGCCAGGCCTCTCTTCTACTAATCATAGATGTTCTACATATCTCTTCAATTCTCTTAACAAGTCTCAAAAATGCTGATGCATCTCCCCTCTTTACTGCATCAATAAGCTTAACAATACTCTCACTCATCTATACACTATCTATTCCTGTAGATACTTCTTTATAAAACTTGACTTTAAATATAGTACTATAGGATGATTGATGCATTTATAATAGCTGTAAGCGCATCAGAAGAAAAATTAAATAAGATATTTAACATAGCTACAATATACGTATTTAGAACATTTGGAGATAGATGTAACGCATTTGCAATGATATTAACATCACCAGGAAAGATCACTAAAGAACCAGCAACAGTATGTATATATGCAGGATTTAGAGGAGAATTAACATACGTAACATCAATACCATACGAATACGTTAAGAAGTACTCAAATGAGAAATTGAAAAGTAGGAAGATGCTGATAGTAGACATGTATAAACCACCATGCATACTAGAAGTCGAGTATGTATGCTCTGGAATAGACATAATTGGTAGAGAAAACATGTCAAAAATAGAAGATAAAGAGTTAAGAAATATTTTAAAGAATATTGAAGTATATAGAGAAATAAATGAAGAATCTTATGCATACATAATACTAAACTATAAGGGAATAGATACAAACATAATAACATACTGCACTACAGAACTGATACTATTGAGAGAATTTATAATGAATAGACTCAGCATTGAAAATCTACTAGAAATATTAAATAGTTTGAAAGAGAAGATTAAAATAGTAGACTAATACATACTTAATATATGTATGAAGTTGAGATAAAGTATAAAGTTGAAAATAATATTCAAAATATTGAGAAAAAATTGATAGATAGTAAATGTAGACAGATATACGTAGTAGAGGAGATAGATATATACTTTGCACATCCATGTAGAGATTTTGCAAAGAGTGATGAAGCTTTGAGATTAAGAATTGAAAAATCTGAAAGAGGAACATCATACATATTGACATATAAAGGACCTAGAATGTGTAGTGAAGGTAAGACTAGAGAGGAGATTAGTGTAGAAGTTGATAATTATGAAAATTGTATTAAAATTTTAGAGAGGTTAGGTTTCAGGAAGGTTATAGAAATTGTGAAGTATAGACGTGTATTTCAGAAAGAGAATTTAACAATATCTCTAGACTATGTTAAAGATTTAGGTAATTTTGTAGAGATAGAGTGTGTTGTAAATGATAGATCTCTAATAGATGAATGTATTAAAAATATTAAAGATTTTGCAGAGAGTATAGGTTTGAAAGATAGTGATATTGTACATAAGACATATCTAGAGATGCTTCTTGAAAAGAAGCGACCTTATTAATCAGGATATAGTTATAATTATTGAGTAGTATGAGTTCTAATCGTGTTAAGACTACAGATCAGGAACAGGATTTGAAATTTAGTGAAGTAGTTAAGGTTCTCGAAGCTATTGAAGCTACATCACAAAGAACAACAATGGCTAAACTACTCTCACTATTATTGAGAAAATGTTCTCCAAATGTTATAGATAAGGTAATATACTTCATACTTGGAGACTTAAGACCAAGTTGGGAAGGTGTTGAACTTGGTGTTGGTGAGAGACTTACAATGAGAGCACTATCACATGCTTCAGGTCTACCTATTAAACAGATTGAAGAGTTGTATAAGAAGATTGGTGATTTAGGTGAAGTTGCTAGAAGAGTACTACTACAGAAGACACAGAAACAGACACAGCAAGGTACAATACTAGCATTTTTAGGAGGAGGTACAGGTAAGGTTCAGAGAGAATTAACTATGAGCAGAGTTTACGATACTTTAATGCAGATTGCTAAAGCTACAGGTGAAGGTGCTATGGATCTGAAAGTTAAGTTATTAGCATCATTATTTAGTGATGCAAAACCTGAAGAAGCTAAATACATTGCTAGATTTGTAGTAGGTAGACTTAGACTTGGAATAGCAGATATGACTATACTAGACGCATTATCTACAGTATTTAAAGTTAGAAGAGAAGAACTTGAGAAAGCATATCACGTATATCCAGATTTAGGATATATTGCAAAACTACTAGCTGAGAAAGGACCACAAGCTCTACAGGAAATACGCGTAACACCTGGAATACCTGTACAGCCAATGCTAGCTGAGAGATTGAGCTCTGCAAGTGAGATATTGTCAAAACTTGGAGGTATAGCTTTATGCGAGTATAAGTATGATGGTGAGAGAGCACAAATTCATAAGACTAGAGATGGTAGAATTAAGATATTTAGTAGAAGACTTGAAGATATCACACATGCATATCCTGACGTTGTTAAATATGTTGAAGAGGCAATAAACGCTAGAGAATACATAGTCGAAGGTGAGATTGTTGCGTATGATCCAGATACTGGAGAATTTAAACCATTTCAAGAACTCATGCATAGAAGGAGAAAACACAACATTGCAGAAGCAATGAAAGAATATCCTGTTAAACTATTCCTATTCGACGTAATATATGTTGACGGTCAAGATCTAACAAATACACCACTAATAGATAGGAGAAGAAAACTTATAGAAATTGTAAAACCTACAGAAAATGTAGAAATTGCAACATGGAGACTTATCGATGATGTTGAAGAATTAGAAAAGTTCTTCCATGAAGCAATATCTGAAGAATGTGAAGGACTTGTATGTAAATCTGTGAAGATGGATGCAATATATGAGATGGGTTCTAGAGGATGGCTATGGATTAAGTATAAGAGAGATTATAGAAGTGAGCTAACAGACACACTAGATCTAGTAGTTGTCGGAGCATTCTACGGTAGAGGTAGAAGAGCAGGTAAGTATGGTGCATTACTAATGGCTGCATATGATCCAGATACAGACATGTTCTACACAGTCTGTAAGGTAGGTAGTGGATTTACAGATGAAGATCTTGTAAAACTTCAACAAATATTAGAACCATACAAAATACCTCACAAACATCCAAGAGTTGTAAGTAAGATGGAACCAGATGTGTGGTTTGTACCTTCACTAGTCTTAGAGATTGTTGGTGCAGAGATAACGCTAAGTCCATTACATACATGTGCTATGAATAGTGTAAAACCAGGATTTGGACTTGCAATAAGATTTCCAAGATTTACAGGTAGGTATAGATTTGATAAAAAACCTGAACAAGCAACAACAGTTAAAGAGATATATGAGATGTATCTGAGGCAGAGAAAGGTGAAGATTAGTGAAGTAGTCTAACCTGACTCTTGTCTAGCTCTTCTACATATATATTCTAAAATCTTGACAATCCTCTCAAGTCTAATATTATCACAATTCCACAATTTTAAACTTTCAATAGTTCCATCCTCTCTAGTGACTACCTCATAATCAAACATATACTCCTTCTCAATCTCACCTTCTCTAACTCTCTCAAGATCTTCACTCTTAAATTTTTCTAAATACTTCTCTTTAACATATTTTCTAAATCTCCAATCATCCTTCTTCAATGGAAATTTTAGCCTAATTTCAACATATTCATCTCTTCTCTCAATATCAACACACTTACTAATCCTCTCTTCAATCTTTTGCTTCTCAATAAGATATTTATCAGCTGTTGTTATTGATGATTGTCTAAGTATTGAATCTACATATCTTAGAAGTTCTTCATAAAATCTTAATTGAGCTTTCAATCTTCTAATCTTCCTCTCTAACATCTTACGAATCCTGAGAAGCTTTTCAACATGTTCTTCACTAAACCTCACGAGATTACCATCTTTAATAAATATCTTCAAGTATTTAAAAGTTGGATAATGTGAAACCTAGAGTAGCATCTATAGGTCATCTAAATCTTGACATATATGTAAGAGTTGATGAAATTCCTAAGCCAGACTCTAGAGAAACATGTAGAGAAGCGTATATAGCTCCAGGAGGTGCAGCTACAAACTATGCAATAACAATATCAAAATTGTGCGGATACTCAATTCTAATAGCTTCATGTGGTCTAGATGTGATTGGAGATTTCCTGATAGATAGATTGAAAGTTCTCAACATTGATATTAAACATATAAAGAGAGTAAATGAGACAACAGGATTTGTAATAGTCATAGTTGATAATAGAGGTGTGAAGTATATGATAGGAAATTCAGGTGCTAATAAATATCTAACATTGACGGATGAAGATTTGAAAGTATTAGAAAATGTAGATCATGTACATGTAGTATTATCTGAGATTGAAGTATTGAAAGAGGTGTTAGAGAAGATTAGTAGTATAAATGTAAAATCTATATCTTTAGGACTTAGAACAGAAATTGCTAAACTAGGCATAGATTTTATTGAAAAGTTTGATATAAGATTTAACTATATGTTCATGAATTTTCAAGAAGCATATCTAATGTTTAAGACAGAAAATTTTGAACATAAGATTAGAGATCTATATGATAAATGTAGGGAATTTATAATAACTCTAGGAGATAGAGGTAGTCTTATAATTATTGAAGATTCTAAATATCTAATACAGCCATTTAAAGTTAATGTTATTGATACTACAGGTGCTGGTGATGTATATTCAGCAGTATATACATACATGAGAATTCTAGGTGTAGAACCAGAAATTGCTGGAAAGATAGCATCTGCATACTCAGCATTAAAATGTACTAAGAGAGGTGGTAGTAATGTACCAGAACCATATGAAGTATACAGATTTCTACTTGAAAATGGGTGTAGAAGAGAAGCAGAAATATTGCAAAGCCAGGTTTTAGAAAAGTAAAGTTATTAAGTACTAGTCAAGATATAATACATGTAACATTAATGAAAACCAATAGTGAAGGACTAAAAGAATGTGAAGGACCAAGATGTCCAGATTTTAGATGTTTAAAGAAGTGTCTTAGAATAATTAGAAGAGGAAGTAATGTACAGGTAATATGTACATTAACAAATGATCAATGCATAGGTGCTAGATGTCAATTTGCATCATGTATGGCACGTGCACTATCACCTGATGGAAAATGTCTAAAGAGTAAGAGACATGAAGAAGCTCCAGAGATAGACATAGTTAAGGAAGCTAAGAAACTTGAGAAAGATGTTGAAAAAGTTAGAGCTAAATTAAAGAAGATAGGTCTAGAAGACTACCTATAGGTGCATAACTATTATAGATGTAGTAGTATTAGCAGCAGGTGCAGGTAAGAGATTAAAACCATTAACATACATAACACCAAAACCTCTCGTACCTATATCTAGAAAATTCAGCACATTACTAAACATTGTGAAAAATATAAGAGAAGTATTGAAAGATTCTAAAATTGTCATAGTATTAGGATATTGCGCATATCCATACGAAAGATATCTAAAATATCTAAATGTTGAAACATTAGTAGATTCTAAATTAAGAGGTACAGCAGGACATTTAAAAAATGTATATTTGAAGTATAGGTTTAAGAACATAATTCTAATTAACGGGGATCTATACATATCTAAACGATGTATTGAAAATATTATGAAGAAAGTTGAAACTTGTATAGATAGTGGTAGTATACTTACAATATTTACTATACGTAGAAAGTTTAAATATGGCATTATTGTAAGTGATGGAGAATTGAGATGGGTTGAAAAACCTGAATTTAGTACTATATCAGGAATATATTACATAAATCTTGAAGCCATATATCCAATATTGGAACATCTTGAAACTATGTATGATATGGTAGATATGAATATTCTATTTAGAGAGCTTGTTAGTAGAAAAGTTAATGTTAGTTACATAGATTTAGAATGTTTAGAAGATGATGTTATCGATATTGGAACACATTTAGACTATATTAAAACTGTATCTTTATTAAATGAGGATAGTATATATCACCCCATGTCTAGGTAATACATATGTCTCGAAGTGCTGTATGTCCAGCATTAAGGAGAGAGGGAGATATGTATATATGCTCATTTACTAACAAGCCAGTTAATCCATATGCATGGTATTGCTTTCTTGACTACATTACATGTCCAATATATATTAGACATAGGGCTGCTATAGAGACAAAACCAGAAACACAACAAGTTCAGACGATAGAAAGTGCAGAAGTAAAACCTGTAGAGACAAAACCTGTAGAAGTAGCTGTAAAGCCTTCTAGAGAGTATGAAGATATGATTATTGAAGATCTTGAAAAAATTATTCAAGATTTTGAAAATAGAGTTTCAGAACTTGATAGAAAGTGGAGAGAATATGAAGAATATGTTAATAATACTAGAACACAATTTGATAAGCAGAGAATATTGATAGAACATCATCTAGAACTATTAAAAAGAATAATATCGATGTATGAACTAGATTTAAAAGAGTTAGATTATCGTAAAGATCTTGGAATACTAGATGATGAGCAATATAGTAAACTTAGAGAAGAGATTGAGAATAGATTATCAAAACTTAGAAGAGTGTTTGATGAGTTGTATAGAAGATTTGAATATATTTCAGGTGGAATAATATCACATGTTAAGAAATTGCTGACAGTTGTACCAACACCTGAAGTTGGTAAGATGAGAGTTATACTTACAAGACTTGACGAATTGTTAAGAGATGGTAAGATTAGTCGTGAGGTATATGAGAGACTTAAACGTGAGCTTGAAAGTCTTCTAAGTTAGTGATATACTATGTCGACATCAGAATTAGAAAGAAGATTAAGCACGTATATAGAGGCAATTCAAGAATTTGTAAATAGGAAGTATGAAGAGTATAAACAACTTCTTGAAAAAGTTTCACAACTATGGCAAGAGTATAAGAGAGCTGTAGAAGAATTGAAGAGGAGATGGGATATTGATAATGCATTAATATACTCAAAGATTGAAGAATTGAAAAATGAGCTAGATCTTGCAAAACAGATGATAGAGATGTTGAGAGTTAAGAGAGAGTTAGAGATTATAGATGAAGAAACATACAGTTCAGGACTTGCAACATTAAATGAAGTTATATCAAGAATAAGCACACTATACGAAGAGTTGAAACGTAAGTATGACGAGATTGAAAATATGATTAAAGAACATTGGATAAGATCAATAGATACCATGACTATAAGTACTGAAAAGATAGACATACTTCTACAAGAGATAGAATCAGCTAAGAATAGAGGCGAGATTGATGATACTACATACGAGAGATTGATACGTGATCTAGAAGTTCTTAGAAGAGTTGTACAGGCTTTAGAAATTATAAAGTCAGCTCCAAGATATTAAAATTATGCAAAATCTTGTGCAAAATCTCTTCTCATAGCAAATTCTGTTCTTCTACCTGGATTCCAACTCCTAACAGGTCTATAATATCCCACAATCCTAGTCCACTGTTCAACATTCTTACTACCACACTTTGGACATTCCCAAATTACCTCTGTAGTTCTATATCCACAATCTAGACATATACTCTGTGTTGGTGCATAGCTTAGATATACTATATCAGTCTTCTCACATATAGACAGTACCAACTCTCTAACTTTCTCACTCTTTACAGGTCTATGGACAAATATGTGCTTCATTACACCACCTGTAAATAACTTCTGAATTTCAGACTCAACAGCTATCTGTGTTTGAATTCTCCATGATGTATATGGTGGAGTATTCTGACTTGTGTAATATGGCTCTTCACGTCCTGTAAATGGATCAACACCGTGTGGTATGAATTCTCTAAACTTTGGATATCTCTCCCAGTCAAGTCTAGCAAACTTATAACTACTAGACTCTGCAGGTGCTTGTTCTAGGTTGTATAATACTCTATCCTCTTCTTCAAACTCTTCCAATATCTTACCCATATATTCAAAAGTTCTCTTATATACTCTAATAACATCTTTAACATATTCTCTACCATCAAAACTTATCTCTCTAAACCATAGTTTAGGCTCATTCAATATTATAGATACATACTCTGCCATTCCTGTAACTGCAATAGTATTATAGTAGTATTTAAATGGATCATGCTCATCTATGTACAGTCTGGTTAGTGGATAGTAACCTAACTTATGCAATTTTGTATATCTTGCTCTGAGTATATTTAGAACTTCTCTACCAATATTCATATACTCATAAAGTAGTTCATCTACATACTTCTCAGCATCTCCTCTCATAGATGCTTCAATAGCAATTCTAGGCAGGTTTATCGTTATATATCCAATACTTCCAGTACTTGGTGGTAATGCCCATACACCTCTACTCATATGTAGATACTCTACAACCTTTCTAACATCAACAGTCAATCTACAGCAGAAGCTGAATATTCCTGTTCTATCACTTGTCAGACTATTTAGGAAGTAGAAACTTCCACGCTCAGCAACACATCTCCAAAATAGATCACTAAGCTCTGCATCACTTTCAACTATCTTAATCCAATCATTAGTAAGTATTATTGTTGGTATTGGGAATGTGTTATGTACAACTACAACACCTGCAAGGAAGTTTTCACTAGATGTAGTAAAGTCATACACATAACCACTATACTCAACCCTTCTAATGTCAACAACCTTCAACCTGCCTACAAATCCACAACCATCAGCAACTACACAACTCACAGACTTACCTGTACATGTCTTAGATAGCTTGATGCTAAATCTAGAGAATTCTCTATATAGAGGACTATACCTCAATACTAGACCACTATCACCTGCATAAACTTCAATTCCAAGACTTAGAAGTAGATAAGTTATGAGATACATCAACTTCTTATTACTAAACTTCAAAACAACTTCATCATTATCAAGCTCTAAGTCTTGTATAGAATCTACAATACCTGATATAAATGAAATCTTAACTATTGGTGAAGATTCAAGTATATGATCAACATTAAATATCTTAAACAATTCTGAAACTATTCTAGAATCTACCTCAACAAGTATACTATCACCATAGAATCTTAATATTGGCTTAATTCCAAACACATTCTCAAATATCGATACTACACGCTTAGCAATATCAAACTCATCAATATTAAATCTAAATACGACTTTACAATTCTCTAAAATACCTCTCATAGTGAATATTCCGAGTAGATAGCTAAACTCTTCATCTAGCTTAATAACCGCAGGTACTACAACCCTATCACTAGTTGTAAATATCTCATCCTCATCTGTCAATACTGATACATCAACTTCAGATAATGGTAATACTTCTCCACTACGAGATTTAACATACACATCCTCAACATTTTGAACATGTTCTCTCAATAGTTTTGCAATATTCACATACTCATACCTATCTACTCTTCCAAACTCTGGAAGTGATATTAATGCAACAAGTTCATCGCCTATCTTCAAATCTTTAGCCTCCTTAACAACTATTTTACCACCTTCCCATACAAGTACAGAGTGTGAATCTGTAACCTTGATTGTAAATCCTCTATCAGTCTTAATCTCAATAACACTATCCTCTCTATGTCTTGCCAAATATAGCACCTTTTGGAATGTTGGTACTGCATTGGAGATACCTAATACTTCCAAATTAACATCAAGACCAGCCAATGGTAATATTTCATATTTTCCAAACTTTAGAACATAGTCTCCATATTTTTCAAATAGCTTATCAATAATTTTACCAATCTCATCTATCACTAACCTACCATCTAATCTAGCTATTGTAATCTCATCACCAGCAACACTAAACGGTCTACCATAAGCATCACCTTCAAGAAGTATTTCACAAAATGCTTTCAATACTAGCTTAGCTTCCTCAACATAATCTCCCAACTTACCAACAATCCTACCACCAACATATGCAGGTGCTGAATAGTACTCCTTAACACCTAGACCGAATGTTACATTGCTAAATGGTGTCTGATATCCAACTCTTGTAGTATAGTTTAGATTATATATGAACCTCTGAATACATTGCTTAACCTGCTCATAATCAAGCTTGTCATGTGCAATGTATGGTGCTAAGTATAGATCAATAGCATTAAGACCGATAGCACCAGTATTATGTAAACATATTGGTGACCAACCAGCAATAAAGTTCTCTAACGGAGGAACTTCAAAATCATAGACATCACGTTCACCAACATCTTCAATCTTAACAATCTTAACATACGCAAGATCAGTTCCTGGAATAGGAACGATAACGCTCTTACGATAAGTCTCAAACTTGTACATAGACTCTTCAAGATCTATAAATCTTACAAATTTCTCAACACTCTCAGGTATGTCTATGATAACCTTAAAACTACCATCATCGCTAGATACAACTCTTGATCTAATTCCAAATCTTGCTAATAGATATACTAATCCAACTGCAAATCTCCATGAACATATGCTAAACTCTAAAGATATACCATTAGCATTTTCTATAACTCTTCCAAACTTGTGAAATACCTTCTTTAAGAATTTCTTAACATGATCTTCATCTATTTCAAACATCTCTACAGGTATCTCACCACCATCACATATTGCAAAACTTTCAATCTCTAGTCTTCTTGTAGGTATGTTTAGTCTATGTGGTATTACTAGGCTATCACCAACCTTTAGATCTCCAGCTTTTACAAGTACTATCTTACCATTCTCATACTTAAATACACTATGGTCAGGTGTTACATCAATCCAACTACCATCTTCAAGTGTTATCCTGATAACTCTATGCTTACCATGGTATACAATTCTTGCAGGAGCTTCAACAATCTTACCCTCAGGTGTGAATGCTAGAACATGAATAATCTTATCAGAACCATAATCTCTATATAGTTCCTCTATAGTGAATATCTTCCACACATTACCAACCTTGACCAGTACTGGCGTATCACCTGTAACACTCCTCTCCTGAGCCATCATCATTATGAAGTTTGCTAATTGATCAACAGCACTATCAAGATGTTTTGGAGGTTTTGAAGATATGTTTGGAGTTATCAAACCTTTCTGCAATATTCTAGCAGTATCAACACCACAACAGTATGGTAAATACCAACCGCCATCAAACAGCTTATTAATATGAATCCAACCCTCTCTATGAGCCTTAACAGCTCTCGGAGGTATAAACTTCAAAACATCATCAAGAATACTCTGCTTAGCAACATACCAAAATAATGTAATAGCAGACTCATTAACATTAGCATTCTCCCTAACCAACCAGCTAGTCCTATTTATATACTCAAGCTCAAGATCAATCAACTTACTCATTTAAGACCCTCAAAAATATCTTACCTGAAACACATATAAACCCCCTGCACAGAAACAGGAAGAAGAGAACTATAAATGCACGAAATATATTAAATGTAGGATATTTAAATACGTACACGATGATGAATACCCCGACCCCCGAACAAATGAAGAATGGTATTACAGCTGATAGAACTAAGATATGTAAAAAATATATTGTTTAAGGAGGGGTTTTTAGAGGAAGGTTAGTTTTTAGATAGTTAGCTTCCTAGTAGTTTTCTTAGTAGGAGTACTATGTCTCCTATGTCTAGTTTTCCGTTGTGGTTTAGATCGCATGGTACATTACTGTGGTATGTTCCTAACAAAGTTCTAAGAGCAAGAACAACATCACCAATATCAAGCCTACCATTATGATTGAAATCACACATTAAGACTTTAGATATTTTCAACGTTAGTGGAGTAACTAGTACGGGAATGACTTCTCCGGAGTATGTTGATACTGTTCCATTGCCCACTATGGTTACAGTTCCTGATGATAGTGCTTTAACGTCTACATACCCTATCAATACTCTACTCATACCGCATGGTCTAGAACCAGCAATCACTATATGGATAGTATTATCGTGAATAGATACTTGTACAAAGCCATTAACTATCGTGACAAATTGACCTTTCTCAAATTTTATAAACTTCAATATTGGTTGTAGTGTTGTGACATTAGAGACAATTGTTAATGCTAAGTCTATACCTGCTGCAGATGAGCAATTCACTAGATAGATACCTATCTTTCCAATAGAACCTACAGATATGGTAGAAACAGGAGTTAGAACTATCTTACACATTGACCTTACAACTCTAACAACTCCTGGAACTACCGGGACATTTATTGGAACTCCAGATGCTGTTGATATTGTAGCATAGCCCCATATCTTACTAACACCAACAGAGATACCCTTAACAACCAACCTAACAATTGGTACATACCTTCCGGATATCGGCTGACTAGATATACCAGCAATCTTTACACAAGTCATATTTACTGACTTGGTAAATAGCTCAAAATTGTATAGAGGAACAACATTTACAACATTAATAACATAAGGATTATAACACAATGTTAAACGAATACCAGCAACATTAGACGCATTCACAAGATACACATCAACATCACCAACACTACCAACAAGCAAACTAATACCCTTAACAACAACCCTCATACCCGTTACTGGTCCAGCAGTATATGCCTTAACAATCTTTATAACTCCTGTGGTATTAGTAATCCAGCCATCCAAGCTTGTTGGTAAGAATATTACAACAATCTTCGTTCCAGGCTCTAAGTATACAGAGTCACCATTACTAATGTATCCCCTTCCTTCAACGTATATATACGACTTAAATGGACCAAAATACTGCACCTTTATTGTATAACGTCCTGCTGGTCCCATAAATACGTAGTAATGAGCATCTGGAGGCGATATTTTAACATATGTTGAGCCGGTACCTATATCTCTAAACTTTGGAACTAGAGACTTATTGAGTACAAAACCTCTCATTAACGAAACATATGAGTCTTTTAGTGCATTAAGGAACCTTTCATCCATTAGTATACTCTCGAGGGAGGGTCTTGAGAGCATATTAAGCAGATAAGATGGACCGAGCTTCTTCACAACATAGTACATTATTGTTGCATAATATGGCCAATATGCTGAACTTAGCTGAAGAGGACCATAGAGATAAGTTTTATTATACTTTATGAAGTGTAACGCATCGTTGTACAGAAATACCGTATATGACGGTCTATATGTTAGGTATGTTAAAACATTATCTAAGGCATAGTCGTACCATGATAAGTTTCCATTTAAGAATTCATTAAGAATATTTGTATATCTAACATGGCTTAGGGCTACCATGTCTAGGAAAGCTTGAACTACATAGCTTTCGAAATAATCGCTTGAAAATGTCACGAAGGGTGAAAACACCATGTAATCAATACAATAGCTGTATATATAGTTCGAAGAATTTCTATAAGAGAATACGTAAAACCAGTCCCATACAAAGGTAAGCGGATAGTCGGGGGAGCCATTGAGGTTTATATATACTATGTATCTATTCCCTTCACAGGGAGGTGGTAGTTGGTATTTAGCTATTACTCTACTATAAGCATCCTCAAGTACATTAGCTATATCCCAAACATTCATTAGAGGCTTAGTAAGGACGTATATAGAGAAATGCGTTGTGTTAAAAGGTATTAATGTCTCATTTGCAACTATTTTGAATTTAGTAACCATCTCTGTCGGTATAGCCACACCCTGTCTATGAGGATGCGATATAGTGATAGCAAACGCACATGATAGTGCTAGAAGTGCAAATATTAATACTGCTATTGCACATTTAAGACAGTGAGGCATATTTATATATTTCGTTTAACTATATTTAAATATTACGTAGTAGTACTAAATTAGGAGAGTCTATTTTGTCAGTACTCGGCTTTCTCTTCACTATTCTGCTAACTTCGGGTTCATCATTCTCCAAATTTTTCTAGTATTCCCATGTAGTTTCCTATTATATTCATTACGTCTATTCCTCTTATTGTTCCTAATGCTCCTTTACATGCTTGTCTCTCTGTAAATTTTGCTACGTCGTCTGTCAATATGTCTGGTCCATGTATTAGGAAGGGTACTGGGTCTCCTGTATGGTCTTTGAATGTTATTGGTGTTGCGTGGTCGCATGTTATTACTATGTATGTGTCTTTTGGTATTTTATCTATAACATATTTCAATGCCTTATCTACACGTTCTATTATGTCTACCTTACCTTGAAAGTCTCCGTCATGTCCTGCTGCGTCTGTTGGTTTTACATGTAGAAATACGAAGTCGTATGTTGATAATTTTCTTACAGCTTCCTCCATAGCTCTATTAAAGTCGTCTGTTCTTGATCCTGTGTAGTTTGGTACATCTATAACATCGAAACCTAGTACTTTACCTATACCTTTTATAAGTGCTATACCTGCAACCATTGCAGGTCTTATCCTATACCTCCTATATATCGGCTCTATATCTGTCGGTAATATACCACCACCACGAATTAACATTATGTTCGCTATTGGTCTACCTTCTCTTCTCCTCTTCTCATTAAAACTAGCTTTTGAAAGCTTTTCAGATAATATCTTTACAAATGTATTAAGAATTTCTGCAGTTCTCCTAGCCTTATCATCATCCTCAAGAGGTTTAAATGGCTGTACTGGTAGCCCAACTTTATGTGGATCATTGTCAGATACTTTAGGACTAACATCACCTCTAAGTACTAGTGCACCTCTATGCTCTGTTCCATGTTTATAGAATATCTCTACATTAAACATCTTAGATATTTGATTACAGACCTCACTTACAATACTCTCAATTTCTCTAACCTCATCCTCAGTAAAATATCTACCAGCTCTCCTATCGACAACAATACCATTCTCATCAACAGTTCCTAAATTTGTTCTAAAAGCAACATCTCCAGGTCTAATATCCATACCTAGACCAGCAGCTTCAAAAGGTCCTCTACCCTTGTAATACCTATATGGATCATAGCCAAATAATGCTAGATGTGCAGTATCTGAGCCTGGTCTAATACCTGGAGATATTGTATACATTATTCCACACATACCTTCAGCAGCTAACCTATCAATCATGGGTTTTCTAGCAACTTCAAGAGGAGTCTTGTAGTAGTACTGTCTTACAGGTCTATCAGCACCACCATCTAGAAGTATGAATAGACATCTAGCCATTACGTAGATCTACACTACAAATATTTAATGTTGTATCGACTCATCAATCCATCTCAAATATTTTTCAAAACCATAAACTATAGGTATAGCAATAATCTCAGGAACTTGATATGGATGAAGTTGACGAATCTTCTCAATAATCTTATCAAGCATGTCAAGTCTAGACTTAATTATGAGAAGAGCCTCAACTGCCTCATCAACCTTACCTTCCCAAAAGAATATACTCTTAACATCTCTAACAATATTGACACATGCTACAAGTCTAGACTCAACTAACGCTCTACCAATCTTAACACCAGTATCAAAATCTGGAACTGTTACCAAGATAACAACATGACAACCAAGACTAGACATACTATACGTCTCACATGTCGAGAAATATATTATTTATCTTCCAAATCTTCTACACCTCTTAGAATATTCTAAAATTGCGTACTCAATATCCTTCCTATCTACCTGTGTAATCTCCTTATCAATAAACACAAGCTCACTATAAGCAAGATTGAAAGGTATGAAGTTTGGAAAAATCTTATCACCAAAAACTATCATAAGGTCAGGATCTTCCTGAATAATGAGAGATTCTCTAAAATCTCTAGAAAGATTATAAATATCTAAAAGATCAACCTTACCACCATGCTCATAAATCTTCTCACCAATCTTCAAAGTCAGCAACACTATAGATCTCTCAACCTCTAACACCCTATCATAACCAACAACAATATTAAGCTTAACAAAACCTTCTCTAGGTTCAAAAAATATTCTTCTAACAGTATAACTATCCTCCAAAATAACGATCTGTGAATTAACATTATTAAGCCTATATAGAACTCTTGTCAAGATATTTTCAACATATGTCAAATCTATACCTAACTTACCTATAACATCTCTAGGTAAGAAGTCTACTGTAATAATCTCAACACCATGCTCAACAATGTATGTTATAATCTTCAAAATATCTGAAATTAATGTAAATATCAATAACCTCCTATTCATAGGATTTCTATAAAAACTACATTGAGACAATACTCTAGAATACGTTCTTGGAAATGTTAAAGCTATATGTTTTGGAATTTTCTCAATCTTATCAATACTACACATTCAAATAGTTAAACTATGGTAAGTCTATTATTCTTGACGATATTTGCTCATCTTTAAGAACATGTTCTAAGTAAAGTTTAGCTTTAGTATATACATCATTTACAAGTATTAAAATTGTTATTAAGAATGTAACTTTACTCTGTCTACATCTCTGTTGCAATTCTCTTCTAATCTTCTCAAGCTCCTGTCTTAAGAATGATGCATATAGTACATCTCTAGTTATCATAACCTTAGGAACTACCTGAATAGATGTTTCACAATGCTTATCATATATTATGAGCATACTATCTTTCCTATATATTTCAACTCTATCAACTCTAGAATTTACAGGATCTATCAATGATTGAAGTATGTATGGCTTATACATCTTTATGTATTCAATAAGCATCTCTGCAATATCTACAAGACACTCATTCGGTATGTAGTTTATATAAACTCTCTTCTTCTCATATAGATAATTTTTAAAGAGATTTTTAACAACGTAACATCTACATTTAACACTATTCCTATATAGAAATTTTATGAAGTCTGTAGTATAGTTAAGCTCATCCTTTCTCAAATATCCCTTCTTTTCGAGAATCTTCTTAACACACTCTTGAAATGTGTTTGTATCTGTAGAGTATAGTTCAGAAAATATCTCTCTCAAGACGCAGTTTAGTAATGATTGTTCAAATAGTATATCTGCAGCTTTATCAATCATATTCTCTGTCAAGTATTTGCCAACTGACAATGCTATATCTGTAAGTTTATTACCTAGTGATAGTCTTAATGCTGATAGTGTTGGTGTTATAACTCTAGCATTAGACTTACTCAATCCTGCAACTGTTAGATATTCATCTAGAAGCTTCTTAACATCGTCAATCTTTGTCTGATATGCAAATCTTAAGATATTTAATATTCTCTCAGGTGGAAATCTTATATACCAAGTCTTCACAATACAGGAATTATCACTATCTAGACATTGTGAATGTTGTTCTTCCGATGAATTCAATGCTCTACTAATAACATCTTTAAGATATTGTATAGCTTTATCAACATCTTGAAAAATCTTTAAATCATAAGGCTCTTCTAAATGCTCTACCAATATCTCTCCAGTCTCTCTTAACACTTTCACATTAATCTCCACATTCATAGCTCAGACTCATAGGATATAAATACCCTAGGAATGAAATAGCGATATTATTCACCTCTAACAACCTCTCTAACATAACCACACTTCTTACAGTAGTAAACTATTCTGATTATTACTCTACCATCCTCAATATTTACATCTCTCTTCTCAATATTCATAAAATGCATACATCTCGGACATATTCTCTCATCATTACTATAACCACAATACTCTCTCAAAATTCTCTCAACAGCATACATTGTTAATTTAAACTTCTTAGAAATCCTATACTTAGGAATACCACTCTCAAAATCTCTACAAATCATCTCTAAAACTTCAGGATTTGATTTAGCAAGTCTCTCAACAATATTGACAATCTTACCCTCCTTCTTCAATCTCTTCATAGCATCTCTAGTTCTTCTTCTAATAAGCTCACGTTCAATTTCTGCAAATGTTGCAAGAAGAACTCTAAGAACATTTCTATACTCTACAGGAAGTTTAAACATATGTACATCACGTACAGGTATTAGTACAAGATTAAGCTTATTTTCAATAAAATCCCACGCAAGTATAAGCTCTCTTAAACTTCTAGCAATACGTGAAATATCGTACACAAGCAATATGCTAGGTCTAGGATTAAGACTATCAATCTCAGCTACCAAACTTCTAAAACCTGGACGTTCGATAAGTGGTACAACACCACTAACACCATGATCAAAATACCACCTAACAATACTAACACCATTCTTACAAGCCCAATCTTCAATAGCATGAATTTGAGTATCTAGATCTTGATCTTCAGTACTCACACGAACATAAGCAACCCCATGCATATACTAGATAGAGAAGCTAAACTTAATTGAACACTCACAACATATACTAACGATATATACATGAATAATAGAGGACAATTTAGTCTCATAATTGGAATATTCATACTAGTACTAGCAATAGTACTACTAGTATCACTATACACGATATACACATACTACAGAAAAAGTATAGAAAATAAACTACAAAGCATAGATATAATACCACACAAATTGATATTAAAAAACTTAACAATAAAATTCGGAAAGACATACATAACAACATCAAGAAATATGGAAGATGTAACAACAGGAATAGCCGACTGTACTAACATTACCATAACAGGCAAGGATATTAGAAAAATCGTGAATGTAGTAATAAACTACACAAACGATACAATTATAATTCCATGTGTAGCTAATAGTTCTCTAATATTGACGTTAGTGTATAGAGATGGTATATCTAGAAAGTACATTATATATTTGAATACAAGCAATATAGAGAACTATATAGCGCTAAATGTTGAGAACGCGACTGAACCTAACTACACTCAATATACACTAATACTATCAATAACCTCATACCTTTATAGAGAAACTACTGAAAATATCGAAGACATCATAAAGAAATACAGAGAAATGTATGATGTATATTATGTAAGTATAAATTATGTACCAATATTGAGATACCTAGAAGATAATAGTACATATCTATACTATCTAACCTACACTAATTATAATGAAACAAAATACAACGGAAGATACGAGAAATATTACTTTATCAATACATCGATAGTACAGACGTACTCAGGCGAAAATTATTGTAATTTAACAAACATATCATACGAAGGATTACTACCTATGTACGGGAAGTATATATTTTACGAATTATTGAATTGCAATGTATTTAGACTCATGAGAATCTGCATTAATAGAACAGATATCTACTCTTACTCAAGTATTAAGAATAGACTTGAAAGGAACGTCACTATAGAGTTGGTTAAAGCACTTCAGTTAAACAGCATAGCATCAGTAGCATACACAGGTTTTTCAAGTTGTACACTTTCAGGAAATTCGTTTGAATGTTCTGGGTCTCTATTCACGGACGGCGAAGTTGATATACTCTTCAATACCTCCGGAATAGACAAACTTGAGCTAAGCTATATTATACCTTTTGTTAATGGTTCTTCTTATTTAATACTATTCGTTTATCCATCTCTACTCTCTTTACTCCTTAATTTACCATCGTACATATATGTAAACGTCTCGGTAGTATTCGAGATATACTATGTATACCAAGGTCAACAAGTAGTTGTTTTTAAGAATGAGACAACCTTAATATACATATATGGAGAAGTTTATCCGACATGGTATATCAACTATGTAGTTGTACCCGTAGCTAACTTAACAACAGACCTCTCTGAAATAATACAACTTTGGAAAACGCTGTATCCATCATATAATCTAGGCATTGGTATTTCATATCAAATACATGTTATCAACGGCGAAGTTCTGACAGGATACATCATAGGAACAGTAGGTAATATTGATATCTATCCATTATCGTAATTTATTAATTACTCTCAATACATCTCCTACAACTATTACTACTGGAGGTTCTACATTTATATCTTTTGTTAATATTTCTTTTAATGTTGTTATTATTTTCAATTCTTCACCTATATATGCTCTAAGTATTGCTATTGGTGTTTCTAAATCTTTACCACCTTCTACTAATTCTTTAACTATATTTTTAATATTTTTAGCACCCATAACTATCACTATTGTATCTACACTATTTGAAATTTTTCTGAAATCTACAAATTTTCTACCTTTCTTAGGATCTTCCATTCCTGTAGCAACTGCAAAACTGCTAGCATAGCCTCTTAATACTAGTGGAATTTCGAAGTATTCAGGTACTGCATATATTGATGATACTCCTGGAATTATCTCATACCTAATACCTTCCTCTCTAAGTTTGAGTATCTCTTCAAAACCTCTACCAAATAGAAATGGATCACCACCATGAAGTCTAGCAACATTATACCCCTCTTTCGCATATTCTATCATCATGTTTATAATATCATCTTGAGAATACTCATGTCTACCAGGTTCTTTACCAACATATATCAACTTTGCACCTCTCTTAGCAAACTTCAAAATATCACGATTAACAAGTCTATCATAGAGAACAATGTCAGAATCTTTCAATCTCTTCAAACCTTTTAAAGTAATAAGCTCAGGATCTCCAGGACCAGCACCAATTATGTATACAGTACCCATCTCTTAAAAGATTGAAAATCGAATATATAAAGTAGTACGTCAAGACAAGTAGCTAAGTGTGGTATTGATAATAGCAATATTAATCATAAACATAACTCTTGGAGGAACAGCAATAGTAAGCATAAATATGCAAATACCAGAACTATCATACATAAACACTACATTACCAATAAAACCTCTACAAAGTACAATACTAGTACTTGAAAAATGTAATAATACTCCAATACCATTCAAATACTATAACAATACTATAAGTATAGTAAATCCAACAACATGTAGAAATATAGAGATAGAATATGTAGCATATCCTAACATTAAAAATTCAACGTTTATACTAGACATAGATCTATCAAAAATATATAAATACGCAATATTGAGATGGAGTAATAATATACTACTAATACCAAACTTGGAAGACATTAAATATATAGAATTTATAAATACTACATGTGCTATATTAAGTCCAGATCATATATATGAAATACACTACATAGTGATTCCATATATAAATACTAGACATAAATCTACTATAGAAATTCTAAACTACATATACATTATAATCATTATAACTATAATAATTGTACTAACAGTACTATATTTCAAATATTTAAAATATAGATTTAGAACAGATATTAGAAAAGTGGAAGAGAAAAAAGATTTAGAATATGAAGATCTTAGTGATATTGAGAAGAGAATAGTTGAATTGTTGATAAGTAGAGGTGGAAGTATGTTACAGAGTGAGCTGTATAGATTGTTAGATATTCCGAGAACAACATTGTGGAGATATGTTAGGAGACTTGAAGAGAAGGGTATTATTAAAGTTGAGAAGGTTAATAGATTAAATAAGATTGTTCTTTTAAAATATTGTAAAAAGTCTCATAATTATCAATCTTGAGAACTTTCTCAGCTAGATTAAGCTCATATATCCTATATGCAGGACAGATATAACATCCAAGTCTGTAAAAACCTAACATGTAGAGTGGATTTATAGGTACCTTGTTTAGAAGTAGGTAATATTGAACCATAATACTACTCCAAAATTTTAATGGTGCAACCTGAGTAATCCACTCATGCTTTCTAACAGGTGCTCTCTTAAGTCTAAGTAATGATTCTGTATCTCTATCACCAACAACAACTAGAGGTTTATCAGATATCTTCTTCATAATTCTATAAAGTTCTCTAATCTTCAACTTAGTACACCATCTAAACTCATGTGAAGGCAATTCTCTTCTAGAGAGTTCAGATAGAAGATCTACATGTCCAATCTCCACATCTACATGTAGTAGATCTGAAACATACTCCACATACATCCTATTTAAATCAAATTCTAAACCCATATCTACAAATATTGGAGTAACTAAATCCTTACCTAAAGCTTTAATTGAAAGTATAAGACATGCAGTACTATCTTTACCACCACTCCAAGGAACTACAACTCTATCAAAATTACTAACCTCAAACACACTTCTTATAAGATTTATAGCTATATTCTCATGAATTTTCAAGAAGTTATAACTAAGCTCAATACCATCCTTAAGATTAACATATACGTTACTTAACGTATCTTTAATATATTTAACATATGGTTCATCATTTTCAGGAATCGCCAATCTACAAAATTTTCTATCTCCAATATATACATCATGCTCATCATGTAATCTCTTAACTATGAGTAATGTATTCGTATCTAAATCCTTATTAATGATATGTTCGATATTTCTGATAGCTTCATTACCAAAGACTAGATATACATCATATAGTGGATGAATATTTTCAATAATTTTAACATGCACATCTCTTAAATTGTTTAAATATCCTAATACGTATGTTGAAGTATTTCTTAACCATGATACTCTAAGTCTAATATCTGCCTTACATTTCTCAATATTAACAAAAAGTTCTAAAGGTCTCATATTTCTAACTTTTGAAGTTCTAACCTTTAATATGGAAATGTTAGGATACTTATATACATATTCTAAATCTTTAACATCACCATTAGCTATATCATCTCTACCTAATATTGTAAGAATATAGCCGCTAGAATTAACGTTTTTTAACAACTCTCTAATTCTATCAACTAGTCTATCAATACTTCTCTCGGTAAAAGTCTCTATACTTATCAAACCTCTCCAATCAGTATAATATCTATCAACTACATGTTCAATAACATCTCTATCTTTCTTACCTCTAACAAGTATTGTGATATATCTATTTAACATGACTTTTCAGTACTAGTATAAGTACTATTAAGGTGAATATAAATACTATTATCATAATTTTATCAGACATATAAATTACATGTCTTGGAACTAGAGAACATGGTAGTATAGATAAGTTAGAGAATATGCTAACTTTAAATCTTCCAAAATATTGAACAATAAGTCTAGAAGATATACAGATGTTAAATATTGGATACATCAATGCTACATATCCTGTAAATATGTCAAATATTAGATGTGAAAAATATCCTATAGAAGACCATAGGAAGACTCTAGAAAGTCTAAATCTACCTATAATTTTGAAAAGTATGGAAAATAGAAACATGATTATAGGTATCAAGAAGTTGTGTGTAATAAAACTTCTATGAATCCCAAATATAGAATCTACATCAGGTATTATAGAACATAGTAGACATAGAATGCTCGATAAAAGATCTCTAGTATTTAAATAACACAAAGATAGTAGTACAAGACCAATAAGTAGATGTACACTAAGTGAAGGCATGGAAAAACGTTAATGTAGATTTTAGTAATATGCTTAACCAAGACAGGACTATTAAAGACATAAAGAAAAGAATTAAAACCCTATACAAATCCTAGTAATGACAAGAAGTAGGGGGCCGTAGTCTAGCCTGGTAGGATGCTCGGCTTGGGATGCCCCCACGGGCAACATGTTAAAAAGCCCGTGGGGTACGAGAGCCCGAGTGATCCCGGGTTCAAATCCCGGCGGCCCCACCAATTCTATGTATAGGTTCTATGTATGGTTTAACATTCATATAGTATCTGAAGATGATTGGAATCGTGTTAATAACATATTGATAAACATTCCAGGTGTTGAATATGTTGAATCTATAACATCAACTGAAGCTATAGTATATTCTAGAGACTACATTTATAATAGTATTAGAAGTGTAAAGTTTATTGATAAGGTTGGTGAAGTATTACAGGAGTTTGATAGAGATGATATTCAAGGTATCTTAAACTTTGCTAAGAGCTTAAATGCATTTATAATTCCTAGAGTTAGTGATATTGCATTGAGATCTCTATTGAGAAGTTTTAGTGGTAGAGATTTTGAGAATATTGTAGTTGTTAGAGATTTTTATAGAGATTCTAAACTCAAGGTTGTATTTATAAAATGTTTAGATATTGATAAGTTTCTAGATTTTGTAGATAAGTGGTATAGAACATTTTCTAAATTTAAACCATATTTTATAGTTTGTAATATTGAAAGTGATCATGAAGTTGTTAGTTGTGTTAGAATTGCATCAGCATTAGATATTAAACTATACCTAGTAAATCCTAGATTGAGATTTAGAGATAGAAGGCTTTTAAATGAATTTAAAAAGTTTTTAAGTATTTCAAAAACTAGAGTTATAACTAGGAGAAATTTGAGAGATGTTATTGATAGATATTTTAAAGGTAGGAAGATTGTGTGCTTATCTATGCATACTTCTAGTGGAGAGATAGATCTGCTAGATTTATTGGAGAAGTGTGATGTGAAAGATCTTGTGTTTGTAATTGGTGGAGAGAGATGGGGATTGTGTATTGATGATGTTGATGTATGTGACTATTTTATTAGGCTTGGACCTGCTAGTGGAATTCCAATGTCTATTAGTGAGGTTATGTCTTACATAACCTCAATGTTGAGACTTTACTTACATCTTAAGCAAAGACTTCAATATTAGCATGAACCTTCTTTAGATCTTCCTCACTCTTTCCAAGTCTCTTCATTAATTCTGCAACTATAGAGTCAAAAAATACCATTGTAGTTATCTCAAATAGTGTTCCTAGAGGTGCTAATGGCTCATGCATTCCAAGTATCTGTCTTGCAAAGTAGTCATCTATCCTTGCAGTCTTTGTACGTCCTGGAACGAATATTACTAGATCTGCAATTTTTGCTAATGGACTATCCTTATAGCTTGTTATTGCTACAACTGTTGCACCAACCTTCTTAGCAGCATCTGCAGCAGTTACTGTTACTGTTGTCGTACCACTACCAGATACTGCAATAACAACATCACCTCGCTGAACACTTGGAGTTATTGTCTCACCTAGAACATACGCTCTAAAGCCTAGATGTACAAGCCTCATTGCAAATGCCTTAGCTACAAGTCCTGAACGACCAACACCTACGACAAGTACCTTACTACCTCTAGCCTGTGCATCTAGTAGTATTTTTACAAACTCTGAAATTGCATCCATCTCAAAGAGGTCTAATGCAGATCTTACAAAGGACACTATCTCCAGATATGCAGATTTGAAAGTTTGAAGTTCACTCATTACTTACCGGCCCCGCTAGGAGAAGTGAGAAATAGAGGTCTTTAAACTTTTAGATTTAAGTAACTGATACTTATTCCCTCATTAACTTAGATGATCTAACTTCAACAATATTTTCAAAATCATAATTTTCAACAATATCGCCAATATATAGAGACCTATCGTTAACATATACCTCAACATCTCTAGCTTCAAGTGCTCTAGCAATGTATAAAAATGATTGTATTGGTCTTGAATTAGCACCACACGTATATACATCAACAGTAGCATACTCATACTCAGGCCATGTATGTATAGATATGTGACTTTCAGCAACAATAGCTATAACAGAAACTCCACTATCATGACCAAACTTGTGAGATGTTATTGATATTAGAGTCATATTACCAATCTTTGCAGCATTTTCAACAATCTTTCGAAGCTTCTCCTCAGATTTTAAAATCTCTGGATTACATCTTCTCAAATTACCATACACATGTATACCATAGACTAGTCTAGATCCTCTATCTCGATCCTCCCTATATCTTGAACCTGGATGTGGAGTTACCCCCCACATCGCCACTATACATAGCTAGCTTTTGTCCTCACGAAGCACTATGACCCCCTTTATAAGTTTTAAGTCCATGACAAGAAGTCAGTTGTGTCACCATTCATCACACATGTTCAGAACACACCGCTTACATCACTTCGAGATGTAGTTTAAATGAGGAAAATATAATCCTTACCAACATATGTCAGAATACGCAGAACCAACAATAGCATTAACATTAGAACATCTAGATGAGGAATATATTAAAAATATTCTAAATTCACTAAATATAGAAAATTTAAAAATTTATACAGAGTATGGAGAAGAGATAATATACAAAATTGGAAATGGTAAGAAAATACTAATAACATCAGGATACTCATTATATGACTATAAGATAGTAAACTCAATAATACTATACACAATATATCAATTAAAAACAATAAGAATAGAAAAAGCACTACCTAGAAGGGTATTGCAGAAGTTTGAAATAGACATATATCCAATAGTTAATAAATATGCATATAATAGATACATAGTCAAGAATAGAATATATAGAAGATCTATAATGGATGAGAAGGGAGTACAAGTAATATATGATTCACTAACACTAGAGTCGAAGTATAGTAAGATTCTACATAGAGTTATAAGTGGTTTAAAGCCAAGTATAATAATACTACCAGTAAGTAATAAGACACTCAATATAGATATTAAGAAACCTCTAATAAACATAATATCAACAAGTGAAGAAACTTACAAACATGTTAAAGATATATTAAGAAAAATTGACCTAGATATAGGTGACATATTTGAAAAAGTTGACTTACTACAACTTCCTCATTCACATTACGTACTTGAAGGATTATCAAGTCTAGGATTAATGATAGTAATACCACAGGAATATAGTATTAGAGATGTGTACAGAATAATCATAAAAACTATAGAATGTATATATGAGATACCTATAGAACTTCTAGAGAAAATATTAACTGGAAGTATTAAGAGAGAAGCAGAAATATTATGTAGAGAAGAGTGTACACAAACATTAAAAGAAGTATTATCAACTCACGGAATTGAAGTTGAAGAAGTAGGACCATACAGATTAAAAGTTAGGTACTACGACGATAACATACTTCATAGAGAATTGATAAGTTTAAAGATGTTAGAATATTATGCAGATATTGAAATCCTACTCTGATTTGAAAACTTTAATTTTATAACATTCCTAAACTTCTCAACTGTATCCATCATAACACTGTAATAGCTATGTAAATTATCTCTTAAATACTTAACATACGCCTCATGTATTGTATTTGAAATTATGAGATAGTTTAGTATAAAATCTCTATAATATGGATGAATTTTCCTAATTAATTCACTATCTTTAACATATATTGCCATATATATGAGTTGTGATGGTGGTATAACTTTACTACATGTAGATACTATATCTATACTCATGTTAGAATATTTTTCAAACATTAATTCTCTCAATATTAAGCATTCAGAACATGATGATGGAATTATTATACATTTTCTATATGTTTTTGAGAATATTCTTCTAAGTATATTTTGTATGTTTAAGATTGTGTTATCTATCATATTTCTAACCTTGTCATGTATGTTATCTATCTTCTTTAGAAATCTGTCAATACTCATTGTTAAAGATATTATATCTATTGTTGTTATTTCACCATTCCTTAATTTCTCCATAGAATATGTTGTCAATATTTCTAACTCAGGATTTACTGTTAATGCTTTATATAGAACTTCTATTAATGGTTTTAAAATTCTTGTTAATGGTCTTATCTGAATTATCCTATTTTCATAAGTCTCTACTAGTTTATCAGCTACCTGATCTACAGTTCTATAATCTATATATCCTCTAAATGATATTTGGATTAGCTCTTCAGGTATTGGTAGAAGTAGCGTATCTATCTTATGTATACATCTATCAACAATATCTGCAACAAGTCTAACATTATCTTCATCAAATATAGATTCGAGAAGTACTACACTAACCTTAGTCATAAGTCTTTATCTAGTATATCTAGAGAATCCACATATATGTCTATGACTACAAAATCTACATCTATCACTAGGTTTTGGCTGTGGATTTCTTAGATGAAGCCAATATTGTAGAGCCCAATCTATAATCTTTTCACAAACATCTCTACTATACTTAACATTTACAATTGATATATCTCTACTATAGAAATTTCTACAACTTTCAAAATTCTTTAAGATGAAATCTAAACTATCTAATATACTTATCTTTGAACCTCTTCTCAATTTCACTAACATTATACCTTCAAAATCTATATTAAGCTTATCAAATACATAGCCATATAATGATGCTTGAATAATATCACTTCTACTAATCTTCCTTGAATCATCTTTACAGGTTTTTAACTCAACTATCAATCTAACTTTACCACTATTAAGTATTAATAAGTCAGGTTGTGCAAGTATTGGAACATTATTAAAAACTATTACAGCTGTTGGTTCTCTTATGAATTTTCTATCCATGTTAGAACTATTTAGTAGATTTATAATCCATCTCTCACGCATTACATAGTTAAAATATGTAATTCCATCAAAACCAACATTTATCAATATTGGTATCTTATCTCCAGGTTTTGGATCTATATCAACATCATCAAAACTATATCCAACTTTCAACTGCCTACGATGTTCAACTATACCATCAATCATCTCTCTTCTAATAGTTCTACCTTTAGAATAGTCTAGATGTATCCTATATTCACAATCTGCATATTGTCTAGCAATAGTACTAATCATCAAAAATATCACACCATGCTTCAACTTTGGAATAATGTACGTAGAGTTTCCAAACTTTAGAATAGGTCTATCATCAACAATCTCAATATGAGGATAGTTAGACATTTCTAAGACAGACACATCTCAAGCCTTAAAAATTTTCAAAATACCTGATCTAGAAATTAGATATTCAGCTATTGGACAAACAATATTACAGAGACCACATCTAGAACATCTATCAAAGATAATATCAATATTAGAATCTACATAAATTGCAGATCTAGAACACCAAGATTCACAAAGACCACATTTAGAACAGTAGAAAGATCTAGCTAATACTCTAAAAATCTGGACAATAATATCAAAATCATAATTGTTAAATTCTAATTCAATACTAACACTATCAAGATTTTCTACACTATACTTAATATCGATATCTAGCTTAGCTGTATGTATATGTATGATATTCCTATCTCTACATACCTCAGATACATCCTTTAAAGTGTATAGGAATTTTAATAATCTATCAATACAGATATCAATATCATCTAAGACTCTTCTTAGATATATCATAAATTTAGAATTAAACTTTCTAACTGATATTGGTAGTGCATTTTCAATATATTTAGAATGTATACTCTCTATATCTACCTTCTTAAATTTAGATTCTAGAAATCTCTTCACATCACCAGGAATTTTCTGTCTCCATCTCCATAATCCACATATTCTACATATATCATCTACATTGTTTAATTTTAATATTTCTAAAACTCTATTAAATATATCTGATAGATTTTGATAATGTCTACATGCAAGTTCTATCTCAGATATCTCATTTGCAGGACATATCCAACATCCAATTCTATCAAAACCTTTATCATAAGCCTTATTGTATGGTAATCTTCTCCAATATATGTATAGCCAAACATGTAGACTAGTCCAATCATTAATTGGTGCAACAACTACAGTATTTGCAACCCATCTAGATGTAGATATTTGTGGAAGTCTAGCTCTAAGTGATGATTCATACTTTCTCTGACCTGTAATACTTAAACTACCTGTTGGTGCTATTCTCTTTAAAGTCTGTGATATTGGTGCTAATTTAAGCATTTTACAACAATATCTAAAATCTCTAGATGGTAATAGGAGTGATTTTAAAATTTTAAAGAAATTTGTTCTTGCTCTTGCAATAATAATATCAATACCATACCTATTAGCTACTTCAAATATGTTCTTGTAAGTATCAGGAAGTTCTAATGTTGTATCATTAAAAATTACATAGTAATCTTTCAAAATATCATTAACTAAATCTAGAACTACAAGACTATCCTTACCACCACTATAAGATACTACAACTTTACGATTTCTATATTTTTCAAATACACTTTTTAGAAATTTTATAGATTTACTATACATTGATTCAAGCTCTTCTTCATTAATTTCTAAGATGTCTTTTATTGTTGCTTTAACATCTATATAGTGAGATTTAACACTTCTCCAAGCTTTAATGATGTAGAGTCTTCTACTTCTTACAAGTCTTGCAATACCATGCCACTTTCCATCTCTTGTTGAAACTACGACAATCATTCCCTTCCTTGGTGGTAGTTCTGCAGAAACTATCTTGTCTCTATGAACTTCAAAACCTCTACTTAACTTAGGTAAATCAACAATTGCGTAATATCCAACTTTATTATCTAAGATTTTAGAAGCTCCATATAGTATTGGTCTAAATCTCCATACATGTTCTATAGGGTCATACCATCTATGACCAATAAGTTCACCATTAACAATAACTTCATCAGCCTCATCAGGATATCCAGGAATCTTATTTAGAAGTACAACACTATTCTCAGGTATTAACAAATTAACAACTTTCCAATCATTAAACTCTCTATAAATTGCCTCTCTAATAGTCAATATATCGTACATTGATGCAGGTCTAACATCACCAGGCTCTGTCAATCTAATTCTTAAGAAAAATGATGAAAATCTATGTGCTTTATGAGGATTTAAAATTGGAACATTATGATCAGGAGACCAATGTAGAATATAGGTAAAACTGAAAGGCTTACTACTCATCTAGCTAGACACAGTATAACACATTAATAAACGCTCCCACATGTAGAATATTGCTAGATGAGCTCATTAAGACAAATATTACAAAATCCTGAAAGACCATTCATAATAGCATTCATGATCTTGATAGTAATTGCAGCAGTGGAACTAGCATTAGGTTATGAAAATGCTGCAAATAAGATAGCAGAGATAGCATACATCTACCTAGTTATTGGAGTTATACTTACAATATATTCAATACTTAGAGAAGAGAGAAAGAGAAGAAGAGAGAAATGAATAGGAAGTTAATAACAATAATATCTATAGGTCTCATATGCTTTATAGCAGATTTCATATATGAAGGATTTAGATCAATAATGTACATATTCGTACGTGAAGCTGGTGGTAATATAGTACAGGCATGTACTATATGGGGTTTAGGTGATTTAACAGTACTTATAGGAAGAATCTTAGGATCAATAACAACAATATTAAAAACAACACCAATACTAGAATACGTATTAGGATATATACTAACAGGAAGTTTAATAATACCAACAACAACATTATCAATAAACACAATAACAATATCATACATATTTGAAAGATTTGGAAAAGGAATTAGAGGACCATCAAGAGATATAGTAATTAAATTAATATCTAAAGATGTTGGAAAGAGTTTTGGAATTGTTGAAGCTCTAGATCAGGCTGGAGCTACATTAGGACCTATATTGATGCTACTAGTCATGAATAGTAGAGATTTTCTAGTAAAGATATTTGAAATATTTTCAATATCTTACATAATCTTAATATTATGCTTAACATATGTCATATATAGACTACATAAGTTTAATGTGAAGAGTTATGTAGATGTAAATGTTGAACATAGTAGAACTATAAGTAGAAGATCAATATTGTACTGTCTTGGAGTATTGATAATATCTTCAACACTCTTCCCAATCATAGGTATTCAATACATGTCTTTAACATCTGGAAATGTGTATTATGGTCTTATAATGTTTATATTAAGTTCAATAGTATCTACAATATTTTCAATACCTGTAGGTATATTTACAAAGTTTAGAAGTTCAATACTTATAACATGTATAATACCTACAACATCAATATTATCAGTAATATTCTACAATAATCCTATAATCGTGGGAATTCTATATGGAATATCTCTAGCAATTGTTGAAGTATGGTTTAGAGGTTACGCTATACATGTTAAAGATCCTAAAGTATATTCTGTAGTTAGTACTGGAATATTCTCAGGATTATTCACAATTTCTATACTATTTCCATACCTTCTAAACTTTGGATATTGTGTATGTATTCTATATGTTATTACGATGTTTATAGTAGGTATATCACTTATAGTTAGATCAATTTTGAAGTTCTAGTTATTGGATATGGATTTGAAATTTCTTTTAGAGATATTTTGAAGCTTGAAGGATGTATTGAATAGTATTTTCTAAATCTATCCTCTATCTCTCTCTTAACCTTGTTATATAGATCTTCACGAACCTTAACTTTAACGTAGAGTGTTTTTCCTACATGTTCTTGAACTATCTCACCATTCTTAACAACGATCTTACCATCTTTAAGTACTAGCCATGCTCTTCTAAGTGCATTATAGACTTTTGAATATTCTGTAGATGGATCAACATTTCTAGGATCTATATCATATATTGCTATATCTGCTATCGATCCAGGTTTTAAATTTCCCCTATCTTCAAGACCTAGAATTCTTGCAGGTGCTGCTCTCGTAATAATTGCAATATCTCTAAAAGTATACTCTCTATCTATCGATGGAAGTATCATTCTACGTATAGCTTTACTAGGCATCTTCTTCATCTCTTCTTCACGTGCCTTTCTACTCATAAGCCACATCATTATTAGTGGATACCTAGTGAATGGTCCTGCATTTGGATGATCTGAAGATAATACTATTCTCCATTTTAAATTTTCAGAAGCCATTAACGCAATTTCAAGACCAATACTCCACTGTATACAATTTACAAAACTAGACTTACGATATCTATATGGCACAATACCTGTAGCTGTCTCAGCTTCAATATCGTGAAGAACAACTTTCCACTTCCTCAAGTGGTATAGTATAAATTCGAAAGGTGCATCAGCTGTCATCGTTGTCGTTTCACCAAAACTTACCTGTCCAAGATCTATAGATGTGTGTGGTGAACGTTCAAGTTCTTTAACAACTTCCTCACTAGCACCTGCAAAATTATACCAACAATCACCTTTATAAGCACTAAACTGTACATGTGTTACATGTAGTACAAGTCTATCATATAGTACACTTCTCTCACCTGTTCTAAAAGTCTCTAATAGTGTTACATAGTTTCCAGGTATTCCAAGCTTGTTAGTATGTACATGAATACTATGTGGAAGATTTAGAATTTGTGCAACTCTAGAATACGCATCAATAATCTCTCTAGGAGTTACACCATACTCAGGAACTTGATCATCAATATCAAAATATAGACCATAACCGTAGAACCATGCCATATCTGCACCTGGATCAACAAGCTTAACTGTGTATCCCTTAACGGTGTCTAACATCCATGCAACATATGCTGCAAGTGATTCTATATCCTTCTCAACAATATAGTCAAGACCTAGCCATGTTGAGTCAAATAGTACATATACAAGTTTATCAACTATTGGAGTATCATTCAACTCCTCGTGAGTGTGCCTAGTCTTCAATGGTGGACTAGCAGCTTCACAAATTAAAGTATAACCCATCTGTGCATATCTATAACCAGTTCTAATCACTGTGGGTGTAGATTTACCACAATGACCTCTAGGATATTTAAAGGCTGAGACATTTGTAGTATAGTGATCTTCAGGTCTCATAAGTCTAGCAATATTTATCTTTGGACCAGCAACATGTGTATGAATATCAATACCACCAGCCATAGTTAATCTACCATTAACATCAATAATCTCAACATCACTACTCACTTCAGAACAATCTACAATTCTCCCATTTTCAACATCTACACATATATCCATTATTTCACAATCAATATCCTGTACAGGATCTACAACACACGCATTTCTCAATACTACAAATCTAGCCACTAGATAGACAATGTGTATAGTGTTAAAAATATTCTTAATTTAGAATTTTAAGAAACTACTTCTCACTAGGATAGACAACCTCAGTCATGTATGTAAATGCTCTACCTGAAACATGTAGTAGATTTTTAGCTTTTCTATAATCTATATACGATCCTTTATATAAAAATTCTCTCTTAACCTTAGCTATAAGTACATCACCAATAATGAAATCTACTTCACCAATAGGTATTATCTGTCTAACTCTAGCTTCTATATATCCAATACAATCTTCAATAATTGGTGGTCTAACTTTCTCAGATTTTCCAAATTTTAAATTAAGTATTTTAGATTTATCAACATCACGACCACTAACAGTACCTGCTTTCCATACCTTATCTATCAACTCTAGTGAAGGTATGTTTACTGTAAATTCAGGAACTTCATCTAGAAGCTTTCTAGTGAAATGTTCTCTAGAAATTGCAATACCTATAGTAGGCTCATCCTCTGCTATTGGTGTAATCCAACTTGCAGTCATGACGTTAATTCTACCATCTCTACTACAGGTAACTACAAGTACTACAGGTCTTGGATGTAGTAGGTAGTAGAAATTTTCAATCTCTACAAAAGACATCAATATGCTCTATGTGGAGTGAAGTATTAATACTCTATCCTTTAATCACTCCCAACGGTACAAGTCTAACTACTGGTTTTGCAATTCCAACCTTTATAGTTACCTCAGCAACAATATCAACATTCTTATATGCTTGTGGTGCTTCCTCACTAATAATTTCAGACTCTGCAACTCTCACATATATACCCTTAGCTTCAAGTTCAGCTCTAACCTTACTTGGTGGTAATGTTCTAATTGCAGCTTCTCTACTCATAGTTCTACCTGCACCATGTGGTGATGTTCCAAATGTTATCTTCATAGCTTCTTCAGTTCCTAGAAGTACCCAACTTGCAGTACCCATACTTCCAGGTATTAGGACAGGCTGTCCAATATCTTTATACTTAGCAGGTATTTCAGGTCTACCTGCAGGAAATGCTCTAGTAGCACCTTTACGGTGAACCCACACCTTCCTCACAGTTCCTCTATCATCTACAACATGTTCTTCAAGTTTTGCAATATTGTGAGCAACATCATACACTAAGTACATTCCAAGCTTATCAGGATCTTTACCGAAGACTTTTCTAAAACCTTCACGAACCCAGTGCATTATTATCTGCCTGTTAGTCCATGCGAAGTTTGCTGCTGCAGCCATAGCTGCAATATAGTCCTGTGCTTCACGTGTCTTTAATGGTGCTGCAGCTAGCTCACGGTCAGGTAATCTTAAACCCCATCTTCTCATACCTGCTTCAAAAACTCTCAAGTAGTCTGTAGCTACTTGATGACCAAGACCTCTACTTCCCGTATGTATCATCACTGTTATCTGACCTTCCTCATATATTCCCATGATCTCTGCAGCTTTCTTATCAAATATCTTGTCAACTTTCTGAATCTCAACGAAGTGATTACCACTACCCACAGTTCCTAGCTGATCTTTACCTCTCTGCTTAGCTCTATTACTAACCTTACTAGCATCAGCAAGATTCCAACTACCACGCTCTTCAATATATTCAAGATCTTCAGCCCATCCATACCCCTTCTTTACAGCCCATTCACAGCCTTCCTCGAGTACTCTATCAAGCTCATCTATAGATAGTCTAAGTAGACCACGCTCACCGAGACCTGCAGGTACTAGACTAAATATAGTATCTACAAGCTGTTTCAATCTTGGTCTAACATCCTTCTCTGTCAAGTTTGTAGTTATTAGACGAACACCACAATTAATATCATAACCAATACCTCCAGGACTTATAACACCCTCATCAGCATCTATAGCAGCTACACCACCAATAGGAAATCCATAACCTTGATGACCATCAGGTAGTACAATACTATACTTATATATTCCAGGTAGACATGCAACATTAGCAACCTGTTCAAGAGTTGCATCACTCTTCATCTTCTCTAACAACACCTCATTAGCAAATACACGTGCGGGAACTCTCATACATGGTTTATATGACTGTGGAATTTCCCATACACACTCACTCAATTTCTTTAAAGGTGGTACCATAATTTACTCAATAAGACAAATATTGAGGTCTTTTAAATAATTTCACATGTATAGTCTAATCTCTTATGAGCTTTATAGAACATATACGAGAAATTTCTTCAATAATTTTCAAAACCTGTAAAGCATGTTCTAAAGTTGGTACATCACTAACATCTTTACCAGATACTAAATATATAAACACTCTATCCTCCATCTTTAAAGGTTCTTCACCACTAACTTTCTCAACATTAACAACACCTTTAGAATATCTATACAATATACTTAAACTATCAGTATCACACCTAATGAAGAAATCTTTACCAACAACATCAACTTCTCTAATTTTAATATTTGAAATATCATCAACATGTATATTACATATATAATTACCACATCTTAAAGATATTAGACAAATTTCATAATTATCAACATATTTAACAAAACTATTCAACAACTCTAAATCTAGACTACCAACCATGTACATGCATAGATCAATATCATGAACAGCAAGATCTAGAAGTATGCTATACTTCCTAGCCTGTAATGATCTTCTACTAAGTCTTCTAAAGAATATGTATAGAACATCACTACCTATAAAATTTCTCAACTTCATAATAGCTGGATTAAATCTCATAATAAATCCAGGCATCACAACTACAGACTTAGACTTGGCCAAATTCATAAGATCTAAAATTTGACTAGAACTACAGGCAACAGGTTTTTCAACTAGTACATGAATACCATCATCAATAAGTAGTCTAGATGTTGAATATAGATGTTCTATAGGTACAGAAACTATAGCAGCATCACAATACTTAGAAACATCTTCAACACATGTACTATAGTGAGGAATTTTAAATTCATCAGCAATCATCCTAGCTCTAGACTCATCAACATCAACAACAAGTTTAAGATTAACAAGACCCTCAACTTCAAGCTCTTTCAAAACTCTAACATGATTTCTACCCCACCTACCAACACCAACAACACCAACAGATAACATGAGAATTTTTGAAAAGTTTAGAAATTAAAATAGTTATAGACATAGTCTAGAGATATATCTTATAAACACAAAAACATGAATAAGATAGATGAATCTAGAAGTAATACGTGGCAAAGTGATAAAAGTTGGAGATAACATAAATACAGACATAATAATACCATCAAAATACCTAGTATATACAGAACCAGAAATATTAGGAAAACACTGCATGGAACCACTAATACCAAACTTCTACGAAAAAGCAAAAGAAGGAACAATACTAGTAGCAGGAAAAAACTTCGGAATGGGAAGTAGTAGAGAACAAGCAGCAATAGCACTAAAAGGAGCAGGAGTAAAAGCAGTAATAGCAGAATCATTCGCAAGAATATTCTTCAGAAACGCAATAAATAACGGACTACCAGTCATAATAATACCAGGAATAACAAAAATAGCAGAAGATGAAGACATAGCAGAAATAAGACTACTAGAAGGAAAAGTAATAATAGAAAAGAAAAATAAACAAAAAATAGAACTAAACTTCAAACCACTAGACCCAAAAATAGTAGAAATATTAAAATCAGGAGGACTAATACCATACCTCAAAAAACAATTAATACAATAGTGGTAGCATTTTTATATTAATTTTTCAATTTCCACAGAAATTTATGTGAAAAGAGAAATAGAAAATCAAGACCTATCCAACCTTCTTAAAATCTCATCCTGCTTTCTAGAAATCTCATCAAGTTTCTCAAGAATCTTCTCAAGATATTCAAACTCTCTCTTCTCAATAATCCAACCATGAAGAGTAAATCTATGCTGTCTAGTAACATACTTATAATCTTCAGGACCTAGATAACACTTCTTAACAATCTTTCTAACTCTACCACTACTAGTCTTCTCATAACCAAGATAGTGAACAGCAACATAGTACACATTACTCTTCTTAACATGCTTCTCAATATATGATATAGGTCTACCACACTTAGGACATATCTTCAAATCTTCAAACTTCTTCATGAGTAGTTACATGTTTTGTCTTTATTTTAAGCCTTTTCCCAGAAATTTCTGTGGAAATTGAACGCAAGAAACAACAAAAATGATACCAGACATATAGTAAGGTTTATTACCTTGTCTAGACTTGTATGTGTGTATGATAATTCCTGTTAGATGTTTTACTTGTGGTAAGCCTTTAGGTCATCTTTGGGAGATTTTTAAGGAGCGTGTTCTTGCTGGTGAAGATCCTGGTAAGGTTCTTGATGATCTTGGTGTTAAGAGGTATTGTTGTAGGAGAGTTTTGCTTGCTCATGTTGAGTTGATTGATCAGTTGTTGATGTTTTCAAGGTTTGAGTAGGTGTTTTAATACTTCTCTCATGTTTAGTAGTTTTCTAATTGCTTTGTAGTATGTCTCTTTTCCATTTAAAATTTCTATACTTAGTTTTCCTCTAGTTATTATGTTTTTTATTGTTAAGTCTAGTATTCTATCTACTATGTATGGTACATGTATTGCATTTTTCCTAGCTATCTTCAAGTCTATTATTATGTTTTTCATATATTTTTCATATAGTTCTCCTGGATTTTTCATATTTTTTATATATGATATTGCTGCTAAGATTCCTGATATTGTTGCATATGTTATACCTTCACCAAGTGTGTAGTCTATTAGTCCTGCAGCATCTCCAATATATATAACTTTCTTATCTATACTTGCTATATTTTTAATATCTTTTGGAAGTGCGTGACCTCTTAAGTCACTTATAATTTTTAGATTTATACTATCTATATATTTTCTCAATTTTTTATCTATATCTTTTAGATTTCCTTTAAATGTTCCAAATCCAATATTTACAATATTACTACCTATTGGAAATATCCAAAAATATCCATAGTCTAGATTTTTTGAGAAATCTAGAATTACAGTATCTTGAAAATTCCAACCTTTACAATATGTTCTAACTGCGTATGGTAGTTTTCTAATGTTGTAATTTTCTAGACATTGTCTAACTTTTGAATAAACACCATCACCTGCGATAACTATCTTAGATTCAATTACTGTATCTCTATCTGTCACTATCCTATACACTCTATCTCTCTTATATATTTTGACAACATTTTCAGGTATGTATTCAACACCTTCATAATCTACTACTGCTTTTAGAAATTTTGAATCAAATTCTCTCCTAGTTGTTGTATACATTATCTCTCTACTCTCAATCTTATATACACATCTTCTATGTATTATATATACTGTATCTATTCTAGATTTAATAACTTCTAAATATTCTGGAAATACTAGATTTAGAATCTTTACACATCTTCTAGTAAGACCACCACCACATGGTTTTTCAGGTATGTACTGTCTACCTAGTAGTATTGTCTTAATTCCAAACTTAGACAATATTCTACATGTTGAGAGACTTGCAGGTCCACATCCAACAACAACTACATTTTCAATATTTACCACATGTCAATATGCATATTTTTAAATATATATTTATCTACTTAACTATTTTGTATAGTTGATCAATATCTAACTCGTCTATCTTCAAAATTTCTTTACCAATCTCTCTACACATGTTTAATAGTTCTACATTATGTCTATACATTCTACTTCTTGGAAATCCTGAATCTATGACTATCCTTGACTTATCTATGATCTTTAGTGCATTTTCAATTGCTTTTCTATGATCTTCAAAATCTTCTATACATAATACACCAGCATTCATAGTTTTTGCAACTATGTAATCAATATCGAAGTTGTATAGTATGCCTGTGTAAAATCCTATACCTCTTCTAGCAAGTTTTCTATATATTTTAACTCCACTACCTTGACCAGCTATTATGAATATTTCAGTTTTTGGATATATCTTTATTTCAAATATTGGTCCTAGACTACATACACCAACATTATCTAGTGAGTATACTTTACTTAGAGTATCTTCATCTAGAACTTCTTCAGGTTGACCAACTTTGACAATTTTACCATCATTTATTATGATTATCTTATCGCAGAATTTTGATGCTATATCAAGTTCGTGTAGTGATACTATTATTATCATATTCTTCTTCTTAGCAATATCTCTAAGTATTGACATTATCTCCATCCTATGCTTAATATCTAGAAATGTTGTTGGTTCATCAAGTATTAATATTTTTGGCTCTTGTGCAAGTGCTCTAGCTATAAGTACCTTCTGTTTTTCACCATCTGAAAGTTCTGTAAAATATCTATCTTCTAGATGTTCTGCTCTTACAATTTTTAAACATTCTTTAACAACATCAATATCTCTATTTGACAATTTTCCAAATATTCCTGTGTATGGATATCTTCCAAGTGCTACTAAATCTCTAACTTTTATAAGTTCAGCATCTGGTCTTTCTGTAAGTACTATTGATATTGTTTTTGCAATTTCTCTTCTACTCATTTTAAATATCTCTTTAAAATCTATATATACAGTACCTCTCAATGGTTTTAGTAATGTTGCAATTGTTTTTAATAGTGTAGATTTACCACTACCATTAGGACCTACAATACCTGTCAATGTACCTTCTTCAAATTCTATATCAAGATCTTTAAGTACAATCTTCTTACCGTATGATACTGTTATCTTATCAACTTTCAAAATCATCTTCTATATCTAAGTAGGAGTATTATAACTATTGGTGCACCTATTAGTGATGTTGTTGTACTTATTGGAAGTTCTATTGGTGATAATGCTGTTCTTGCAATTAGATCACAGTATGATAATATTAGTGAGCCTATGATTGCTGTTGCAGGTATTAGAATTCTACTATCACTAGTCTTGAATATTAGTCTAGCTATGTGTGGTATTGCAAGTCCAATAAATGCTATAGGTCCTGTAAATGCTGTTATTATTGCTGTAAGTATGCTTGATAGTAATATGACAAGTATTCTAACAAGTCTAATATTTACACCTAGAGTTTTTGCATAATCTTCACCTAGAATATAAGCATTCAAACTCTTACTTAAAATACCTGTAAGTAATATGCAGGGTATTGATATTGATATTATAACAAATAGTTCTCTCCAAGTTACATATCCTAAAGATCCTAATGTCCATATTATAAATGCGTGTAGTTGAATATTTTTAGCAAATACTTCTAAGATATTCAAAATTGCACTACATATATAGCCTATCATTATACCTATGAGCAGTAGTGTAACAATACTTCTAACAACACCTGCAATAGACAACACGACAAACATGACAGCAAGTGCACCAATTAGAGATGTTAAGAATAGTGTCCAAGGATTATTAATACCTCCAGGAACTACTAGAGAACCAGTAAGAACTAGTAAACCAACAGCAAGTGTTGAACCAGATTCAATACCTAAAACCCATGGTCCAACAATTGGATTTCTAAACAATATCTGTAATAGAAGTCCTGAAACACTTAAACATGCACCAGCTATAAAACTTGTTAAAACTCTAGGAATTCTAATTCTCCATATAATATCAAAATACTGTATAACACTATTATCAACATTCTTATGAAGTATACCACATATCAAGACCTTCAATATGTATTTAATAGGTATATTCACAGGTCCAATACATGTACATATTATGAATGTTGGTATTAGGAGAGTAGATAGTGTTAATAGAATTAGAATATTTTTAATACTACTCATAAACTATTTTGACATATAGAGCATATATCCAAGATCTGGATAGTTGTATAGTAGTGATATTATAAATCCTGAATATTTAGAACTACAATCTAGAACAATTACAGGAATTTTAAACTTCAACAACTTTCTAACAATACTAATATTGGAATTTCTATAATCTAAAACTACTACTTGAGGTCTCAGTTTGACTATATTTTCAATATTTAGACTCTTATTAACTATATATATTACAGATTTTGAGAATCCTAAATCTTCAACATATTTTAAACATGTTCTAGATATTGCAATTCTATGTACAGGAGTTTGAACTATAGCATTAACAATCTTTAAATCCTTCTCTAATCTACCTATTGCTGTAAATACTTTTGGATTGTAGTATTTTGTCTGATTTATTAATCCCCATGGTATTATCATTATACTATCATTATAGTAGTCCTTAACTATCTCGTAATATCCTCTCCAAATTATCTTAACTTTTCCAAATGTTGTATTTATATTGTTGTAGTATATTGGTATGAAGAATGTTCTATATATACCTCTAAACTTGTATGGATGTAGTATTGATGCTAGTTGTAGTAGTACCTGACCTGTATATGCATACCCTAATTGCCAATATGATGGATGTAGCATGAATATTCTAAACATCTTTACTGCAGGTGATGTTGACATGTCTGGTAGTGTCTTTATGTATATGTTTATTGATGTTGTATATGGTGGAAATCCTGATATTACTATTACCTGTGCATTTGGTATTTTTGAATCTATAAATTCTCTACTTGCAGTTACTGATCCAACTCTAGCTAATCTAGATGTGGCGAATATGTATACACCATTCATCTTACTTAAAGCCTTAACAACATAACTCTCAGTTCCAGGTATGTAGAATTTTCCCCAATACATTACCATCCATGCATATTTTACAGGTCTAGTATTTCTACATTTATTATAGATCTCTTCTACAGTTTTTACAGTCTTCTCAAATATTTCTTCACTAGCTTTCAATGCTTTTGGACCATATAGTGCTGCTATTGCTTTAATCCATTCAAATCTTGCAAGATATGTATGTTCTAGCCATTCATTATCAACAAATACTTTAAGTCCAGATTTTTCAAGTTTATACATTACTTGAACCATTGTTGGTATTCCAGTATACATTACTACCAATTGTGGATTTAGACTTACAATCTTCTCAATATTTGGATTCCATGAAGATCCTACATACTTTATAGTTCCATTATTAACCATGTCTTGTATATGTGGAATCCACCAAACACCTCTCCAAGTTACTCCAATAATACTCCTCAAGAGTGTCATGTTATGTAGAGCTTCAGCTATTCTGTACAGTAGTGCAACTTCTGTAGTTGAGAAGTACACAACCCTACTTAATGGAACTTTTAGAACTATTCCACTGACATTTTTAGGTATTGGACAGCCATTTGGTACTAGTATAAATGTGTGGTTTGAAGCATCTTTAATAATTATGTAGTACTTTCCTGTGTTTATTATTTTGAAAAGTTTTGCATATTGTACAGTAACGTTTGGCCATGATATACTGCATGTTGGTGTTATCTTGACTTTTGTAGGTTTAGTTATATGTTTAACAATTTTTGAAGGTCTATACTTCGATAAGTATATATATGATATTGAGCCTACAACTACTATTGCTATTATCATTAATGTTATCGCAATTACTACACTCTTCCTTACCATGCGAAGGTTTCAATGTTTAACCGTGTTTAAAGATTTTCCTCAAGAACTCAATGTCGGACTATACTATAGAACTTCACATTATTCATAAGGTTAATAAAGATGTTTCATATTTTTAATATGTCTGTGATGAATATTTTAGGAATTAAGAAGAATCTTAACATGGTTATTGATGTATTGTCTGGAAGGTTGTATGCTGATGGTTTGAAGTTTGATAAGAAGTATTTAACAATTTCAGAAATTGCACAACAATTCTATTGTGAACATAAGCTTACTCTAATGTATAGGGAGGGTAAGGTTGAGACTGATGCTATGAAACTTGGAACTTATATTCATGAAGAGGTCTTTAAAGGTGAGCAAGTTTCTAGAAGTGAGCTTATTGATATAGTTTCTACATGTAGAAGAGCTATAGTTACAATGCCTCTATGCATAACTTATCGTGATGTTCCAATATTGGGTGTTCCTGATGCAATAATATTTAGAGATGGTGAAGCTGTTGGTGTTATAGAACTTAAAACTACGAAGAGGTGGATTGGTAAGGTATTTACATGTGAATATGTTCAAGCACAGCTATATGCATATATGTTAGTTAGTAATGACATATCTAGAAATTGCGATGTTGTTATTATTAAAGTTTATAGAGATTTACAAATTACAGACACTGTTAGAGAGAAGCTTTTTAATAAAGTTCTAAATATATTAGAGAAGTATCAGGATAGTGAGGTTGAGGTTAGGGGTAGTCTATACTCTATACATGTCTATGGTTATGAATATTCAAGTTTTAGATATCTTGATTGGGCTCTAGGTTATTGGTTTGATACTCGTGGTGAGTACATACCTACAGATTGTAGAAGTAGGTGTAGACGTTGTGAATATAGGCATGTATGTGTATATGCTAGATCTATTCTATGAATGGGTTGAAATCTACAGGCGGTCCCATCGTCAATTTTACTTTAGTCCACTCAATCTTCTCTCTCGGATATTTTCTTCTCATAACTTCTTCAAGTACTGTAACTATGTTTTCTGCAATATCTCTACTATCCATAATTTCACTACCTACTCTAGTCATGAATTGTGGTTGATCTTTAACACGTACACGTGTACTTCTTCTCAATCTCTCAATTACAGATCTAATATCTACGTTTGGTGGTACAACTTCAGGCATTTTACCTCTAGGTCCAAGTATTGGACCCATTATTCTACCTACTAGAACCATCATGTCTGGTGTTGCTACGAAGAAGTCATGTTCCTGTGCTAGTTTTTTAATAGCTTTCTTATTTCCAGCAAGTTTTTCAAGATCTTCTTTTGTGAGTATTGTGTCTGCTTTTGCATCTCTTGCAGCTAGTACTGCAGCACCTGAAGCTATTACACATATTTTAGGTATCTTGTTTGGTATTGGGTGTGGTAGTGGTATTGTTATGTTTACTCTATCGTCAGGTCTCTTCTTAGGATCTACATCTCTCAATTTTACAATAATGTCTACACTCTGTATAAATCTTCTCTTTTTAGCAATTTTCTTAGCTTCTTCAACTGCTCTAACAATCTCATCTAGGTTAAACATTGTTGCAGATGTTATATGTGAGAGATTTTAAAGGTTGTGTTATAGTCTACCCTCCTTCTTCAACTTCTCTTCATATTTTCTAATTATGTCGTCGTACTGTCCTGAGTCTACAAGCTTTATAACTTCTTTAGGATCTTTACCTTCTACAAGAATACCAACACATTTACATGTACTTAAGACTTGTTTTAATGCTGATTTAAATGTGTAGCTTCTAAGTTCATCAAACTTTATATATGCTATCTCAGCTACCTGATCTATAGATAGATTACCAATTACTTCTTTTGGTGCTGCTTGATGTGCACCATCTTCCTTACCTACAGCTCTTATCAAGAGATCTCCTATTGGTGGCCATTCAGGTTTTATTTCATATGTCTTTCTATCTGGGTCATATTCAATCTCTACATACATGTTCTGTATCTTATATTTTAGTACTAGCTTAACCTTATCATTTATCTCTTGCATAATCTTGTTTATGTCAAATCCAAGATCTTGTAATGGTTTTAGTGATGCTGGATTTACTTTTCCTCCAGTTACCTGTATTCTCAATACTTTCTTCATCCTTGTTCACCCTCTCTTCTGCGTTCTAGTAGTCGAACATCTTTAATTCTTAAGGTTATCGGCATTGGTGATGCTGCATCTGTGATCTCTATTGTCACAGTTCCACTTTCAGTATCTATATCCATGACTCTACCTTTATATCCTCTGAATGGTCCACTCACGATTTCAACCATGTCACCAATCTTGAGTTCTATTGGTCTTGTGATTACTCTCATTATCTCGCTTAGTGGTACCTTACCTCTGAGTATTCCTCTACAGTGTTTAATTCCAATTATCAGGTTTTGTAGTATGTGTGGTAGTCCTTTTTCTACAAATATCAAACCTTTCAATTGTGGTAAGACTATGAGTGATGGTATGTTTAGATTCTTACTCTCAATTCTGGCTTTTAGTATTAGTGCAACATTATATTCCTGTCCTCCGACAGTTCTGACTACCATGAAGAAGGACTCTTCACTTATCTGCTTCTTCTCACTCTCAGACATTGATAATCTACCTACCTACCCCTACTTTTAACTGTCCTTCTAAGTGATATGTATACGAATATTAGAACTCCAATACATGCTCCAGCAATTACACCTATCAGAATGTAGTTGTATGGTGGTGGTAATGTTACTATTGACCCTCTCATAAATACTAGATATCTAACTAGTGATACTATGAATGCGTATATTCCAATTATTAAGACCATTATCAATGTCATCTTTGCAGTAGTCTTCAACTGATCTGATGTTGGTCTTTGAGCAACTTTCAATATCCATTTTACAAGTGATAGGTAGGTTACTAGTTTATCAAATATCTTAGCAATACTAGACTTCTCACTACTCTTCTTCTGAACTTGTCTTTTAGCAACTTGTCTCTGCATCTAGACTTGAACGTATCTTGTAGGCATGTATTAAAAAGTTATGCTGAGAGAGAAGACTAATAACCCCCTCTTAGACTAGTCTAGTACTATGTCAAGTCCTGTTAAGAGTGTTAAGGTGTATAGAGTTGTTGGTCGGATGAAGATTAGGAATAGTTGGCAGAAGTTTAAGATTGATATTACAGGTACTAGAGTTTCTGAAGTTATTGAGAGAGTATACTCAATGCTTGGTAGTAGACATAAACTTAATAGACAGATGATCAAGATTTTAGATGTTAGAGAGATAAGTCCTGAAGAGGCTAGAGATGAGATTAAGATATTGTTAATGCTTGATAAGATTGTAAAATTCTAAAAATATTGAAAGGTGGATTGATAGTATGAGTGAAGTTAGAGAGAGAAGAATAACTGAGGCAGACATTGCTAGACTTGTACAGGAGTTGGAAGTTCTAGAATCTACAGCACAGGCACTTAGACAGGATATAACTATACTATCAGCATCTATAAATGAGTTGAGATCAGCTAGATCACTCATAAAGATGCTTGTTGACGGTAAGAAGTTTGAGGAGAGTTATACAGCTATTGGTGGTGGTGTATTTGTTAAATCTAGAATTGAAGATTACGATAAGGTGCTTGTAAACATTGGTGCTAACTATGTAGTTGAGATGAGTGTAAACTCTGCACTTGACCATATTGATAGGAGGATTAGAGAACTTGAAGATATACGTTCAAGACTTGAGATGAGGCTTGCAGATACTTTAAGAAGGATTGAAAATATTAGACAATTCTTAGCAGCAGTATACTCAATGATGAGAGCTGAAGAGAAAGCTGAAGGTAAATCATAATCTTGAAGTTATCTTAATATACTTTCGATATTAAGATCTAGATTAGAGAGCATGTTTAAAAAATTGAAAGAGGCGTTTAGAAATTTCACAAATGCAATAGTATCACTATTTAGAGAAGAAGAGAAGAAAGAGGAGAAGATTGAAGAGAAGACTATACAGGAAGTACAACAAGTACAGCAAATATCTACACAACATGCAGTTCAGGAAGTTAAGGTTGAAGAGAGTAAGGTTGAGGAGAAGATTGAAGAGAGGAGAGGATTGTTATCTAGGATTGCTCATAGGATTAGTGAGGCTGTTGTATATACTAGACTTAGTGAGGATAAGATTAGTAAGCTTTGTGAAAATCTATTTATTCAACTTGTAGAATGTGATGTTGCTGTTGAGGTTAGTGAGGCAATTACAGAAGCTGTTAAGAGAGAACTTTCTGAACTTAAGATACCTAGATTTGGTAGTGATAAAGAGAAGCTTATTAAAGACTGTATTAGAAGAGCAATACTTAACGTTATTGGTGATGTTCCTGATGTAGATTTTCTCGATCTTGTAAAGAAGATATATGAAGAGCGTAGTCCTGTTGTAATACTATTTCTAGGACCTAACGGTTATGGTAAGACTACTACAATTGCAAAAGTTGGATATCTATTGAAGAAGAGTGGATATTCTGTAATTTTTGCAGCTGCAGATACATTTAGAGCAGGAGCTATAGAGCAGTTAGAGGAGCATGGTCGTAGACTTGGTATTAGAGTTATAAAGCATAGATATGGTGCTGATCCAGCAGCTGTTATTCATGATGCTATAGCACATGCAGAATCTAAAGGTATAGATTTCGTACTTGTAGATACTGCAGGTAGAATGCATACAGATGTTAATCTTATGGATGAGTTGAAGAAGATTTATAGAGTTGCAGAACCAGACCTTTCAATATTTGTTGCAGACGCACTACTTGGAAATGAAGCTCTTGAAGTAGCTAAAACATATTCAAAATATGTAAATATTGATGGATTAATAATAACTAAGGTTGATGCATATCCAAAAGGTGGGTCAATACTCACATTCTTGGTAGTTTTGAGAAAGCCAATATACTTCCTAGGTGTTGGTCAAAGATATGAAGATCTTATGCCATTTAGAAAAGAGTGGTTTATCGATCAATTACTCTCATAAAACTCTACTACTCTGTAAATCCTAATACCTGTACTATTCTAACAATTTCAAAACCTGTAGTATCATCACCAACAAGTGCACCATAGTCATTTGCTACAAGTCCACTTCTAATCATTGTTTTACCTCTATTTATCGTACCTACATCTACAGGTAGGTTGAATATTGTTCTCAATTTCTTTAGATCTTCTTCATCAGCATCTGCACTTACAAGAACACCTCTACTATTTACAACTGCTAGAGAACCTACGAGGTAGGATTTACATATTGTATCTATGTGTACTTCTACATCTAGAGTTTCCTGTATTGTCTTTACATACTCCTTCTCTACTATTGGAGATATTAGGCAGGACTTGTTATTACATAGTACTAGGTTGTTTATTGCTGTAAACCTTGTATCTATTATAGATATTTTAAGATCTAGACTTTTCAAAATTTTTAATTCATCATCAGTAACTATGTTTGGAACAACAATACCATTATCATTACCTGTCATGAATATTCCAAGTAGTGGTGTCTTACCGATAGTTAATCTAACAACCTCTGTCTTTAATGTTGATCTTATTACTTCATCAATTTTTGGTGGTGTTTCTGGTGGTATGAATGTATATTTGTTATTTGTGAATATGTATACTCCAATTATTGGTGTACCATATATTGATATTGGTGTAACTTCAAACTTTCTAGACATGGATGATCATCTACTGTTTAGATTCCTCCTCCTTGTATAGGTATACCCATACTGTACCATCTTCATACTTCACAACTTTAACCTTGATCTTTCTAGGTGGTTTTTCAATACTTCTAGACCAGATTTTCTCATTAACTTCATTACTAATCTTTACTTGTTGTGGTTCTACATGTAGATGTCTTGATATGAATTTTCTTATTAGCCTTATAGCGTATGGTGCACGTTTTGTTCTAGATACTTCACGTGTCCTACGTAGATTTATTGTATATACTCTCTCTAGAACTACCTTACCTGTAGCCTTAGCTTCAGCCATAGACATCACCCTAGGTCTTGTTATGCTTTAAGTTTAACTCTTCTCCAATGTCTCTTAGTTGGTGTTATTGTAACTCTCCTATTCGTTTTAACAACTACCCATGGTGGTGGTAGTCTATTTGATTTTAATGCTGCTGCAAGTCTAAGCTTCTTTCCAAGTGGCTTATTTCTAGCCATATTCTTACCAACACAACATGTTGAAGACCCTTTTTAAAAATGTCTAAGTTTATCTAAATCTAATTCTTATATCTCTACGAGTTCTTCTATAGATCTCCTCTAACATCCTCTTAAGCTCATCATCAGTTATAGGTGTCTTAAGTCTTCCTGATTGTGCAAGAGCTATTAGTTGATTCTCTATTGCTTCCACAAGTTCTGGTTTTACAAGTCTGAGATTGTCTAATCTTCTCCTAGCTTCAGGTGTCAATATCACGTTTAGTATTGCACGTTTCTGAGCCTGTAGTTCAGCTCTTCTTCTCTCTTCTTCAAGTCTCTTTTGAAGTTCTTCCATCTTTCTTCTCTTCAACAGTTCCAATTCCTCATCTGAAAGTTCACTCCTATACTCGTCTACTGGAGTACTCATACCTACTTTCTTACTAGGTTTTTAGTTTAACATTAAATTTTTCTCTCATTATTGTTGTGCTAGTTTTGGTGTTAGGTATTTTCCAAGTTCAGGCATTTCTTTAACCATCTCTTTAAGTATTTCATATGCAAGTTTGTCTAGTAGTCTTCTACCTTCAGGTGTTAATACTCTTCCCTTTCCTGGTACTTTCTCTACTAGTCCTGCCTTTTCTAGTTGTTGTAGTATTTTTCTAATTATTGCTCCTCCAGCTTTTCTAAATCTCTCAGGTTTATATCCACCTCCAATCTTTGCTCTATATCCAAATGCTGTTCTCAATCTTTCAATACCTACAGGACCGTGTAGGTATAGTTTTCTCAATATTGCTGCTGCTCTATAGTACCACCAGTCTTCCTGCATTGGTGGTCTCTCCTTATTTGCACCAGTCTTCACAAATATTGCCCATGGTGGTGGCTTTATCTCAGGAATGTTCTTCAAGTATTGTGCTAGTCTAGATATCAATCTGTCAGGTGGAACTTCTTTCACACTTACCAGTCTGGATCCCCATTTCAAGCACAGCGATTAGCTTATAAACGTTTCTTGAGTACTATTAGAGCAATGTCACTCCGTTTCTGTCCTAGATGTAGAACTCTAATGAGACCAGTGAAGACTCAGAATGGTAATGTACTAAAATGTCCCAAGTGTGGTTATGAGGAATCAGCTGTTGGTCAAAGTCTATCAGTTAGGACTGTAATTGAGAGAAAGCCTACAGATACTCCAATAATAATTAAGGAAGAGAGTACTAATCTTCCAAAGACACGTGCTATATGTCCTAAGTGTGGTAATGAAGAAGCATACTACTGGATACAGCAGACACGTGCTGCTGATGAACCACCTACAAGATTTTACAGATGTACCAGATGTGGACATACTTGGAGAGAGTATGAGTAGTTGAAATGTTATACACGTAGTGTTGTCTAGGAGAGGATTTTTGAATTATGTAAAGACTATACATACGACATGTCTGAAAGTGTGAAACTACTCTACTCAGATGCTAAGGAGTTTGTATATATTGTAGAGTCCATAGCTGTACTACTTGAGGAAGCAGCATTTACAATAACTAGTGAAGGTCTAAAACTTAGAGCTATAGATTCTTCAAGAAGTGCACTTATAGACCTATTCATGCCTAGAGAAGCTTTTGAAGAATATCCATCAGAGATATCTGAAGAGATTAGAGTTGGTGTAAACTTCAGCGATTTGAAGAAGATCTTGAAGAGAGTTAAGAAAGGTGATAGAATTGCTCTAGAGGTCTCTGAAGGAAAGTTGAAAGTTAAGCTCATAGGTAAGGCTACTAGAGCAGTAATGCTTCCAATAATTGACGTACCTGTAGAACAACTACCAACACCTAAAGTAGTGTTCACAGTTACTGCAAAAGTTGCTAGTGATGCTCTTAGAGAAGCTATGAAAGATGCTGATGTAATTGCTGATTCTGTAAAATTTGAAGCTAAGGATGATGGACTATACATAACAGCTAGCAGTGATAGAGGTGATCTAGAGGTTAAGTTTGAGAGAGATAGTGAAGCAATGTTTGAGTATGATCTTAAAGAGCCAGCAAGTGCTAGATATAGTTTAGACTATCTTGCAGATATTGTATCTAAGGCATATAGGGTTAGTGATATTGCAGTTATAGAATTTGCAACAGGTAAACCTGTCTCACTAACATTTGAAATACCTATGGGTGGTAGATTGACATACTTCATAGCACCAATGTTAGACTAATGTCTAGAATTGAGACACTTATAAAAACATACTTCAAATCATATTATAGAAATCCTGATAGAGATATACAGATTACAGATATTGAAAGTAGAGAGTTTGCATATCAACCATTTGGTAAAGATATAATGATTAGACATCTATCATTTAGAAATGTTGAAGATTTTAAGAAATTTGCATTAAAAAATGTTCCAGCACATGTATATTATAGTACTGCTAGATATGTAGATCCAGACAATCCTGACATGGAGAGGAAAGGTTGGCGTGGTGCTGATCTAATATTTGATATTGACGGTGATCATCTACCAACAGAGAATTGTAAACTTTCTGCAGATTGTGGTGCTATATGTGTAGAATGTCTTGAAGATACTATTAATGAGACTTTGAAGCTTGTAGATATTCTTGAAAGTGAGTTTGGAATTAGTAGAGATGAGTATTATATAACATTTTCAGGTCATAGAGGATTTCATGTACATGTAGAGTCTGAAGATGTTTTACAACTTTCACAAGATGAGAGAAGAGAGATTGTTGACTATCTTAGATGTGTAATGTTTAACTTTGAGAGATTTATTGATCAGAGAGGTAGACTTATTGCAGGTCCTGACTTTGATGGTTTTGGTAGTAGATTTTGGAGATGTATTGAGGGTAGACTTGAAGATAAGGTTAAGACATGTATACTAGGTTTGAAGAGTGTTAGAAGATATTTAAATAAGATTAAGAATGCTGTTAGAGATTGTCTAAATAATCTAAGTGTCATGATTGATGAGATAGTTACATTAGATATCAAGAGGTTGATTAGAGTACCAAACTCACTACATGGAAAGACTGGACTTATAGTATCTAGATTAGATGTTTCAGATCTTGAGAGAGGTGCTGAACATGTTATTGAGATTTCTATACCTAGAATTGTTAAGAATAGATATCTCAAGATTGTATTAAAGAGGAGACTATCTGTAAGTAATGTTCTTGGAGTTACTATAAATAATTCTATTGATGATGTTCAGATAGTTCCTGCATTTGTTGGAATATACTTAATTAGGCAAGGATTAGCAGATTTTGTAGAGTATGAAGATTGAGAAGATTATTGATAAGATTAGTAAGTTGACTATTAGAGAAGTTGAAAGTGAGGAACTTCAACAGCCAATTGCAAAATCTTACGAGGATATTATACAGGAACTATCACTCTACGTTGAAGATGAGTTTAGAGATGAAGCTTTGAAAATTGTTAAAAATTCTATAGCTGTACTTCTTCAAACTCGTCTTGAGAAGATTTTGAAGAAGATTGCAAGTGGTGAAGATGTTCCTAAGAAACTTCTATATTTAGAGGAGAGGAAGCTTATACAGATATTTGAGAAGATTGATCAATTATTTAAGAAGAAGGTTGTTGAGAAGGTCGAGAGGGTTGAAAAGGTTGAGAGTTTTGAAGATCTCGTTCCTGTATGTATGAGAGATTCATTTCCAGCAATTCAGACTAGTAGAATGGAGAGGTTAGGACCATTCTTGAAGTATGATATTGTTACACTACCTACTGATGATGCTTCTGAGCTTGTTAAGAAGGGTGTTGTTGATGTATTGAGACTGTAAATTTATAAATCCTCAAACTACTACCCTTGCTGGATGAAGTTTCCAAAGGTAATTAGGACATACTGTCCTAGATGTAATGCACATACTGAACATTCAGTATCAATATATCACCATGGTAAGCGTAGAACACTTGCTGAAGGTCAGAGAAGGTATGAGAGGAAGTGTAAGGGATATGGTTCTAGTAGAAAGCCTAGACAGAAGAGATTTGCTAAAGTTACTAAGAAGATTGCAGTTAAATTGCAATGTAGAGTATGTGGATATATTCAGGTTAGGAGTATTGGAAGGTTAAAGAGACTTGAACTTGTAGAGGTTAAGAAGTAGGTCTTTTAAACACTCACAATTCTAGTCTCATGCTATGCCACAGAGATGGCGTGATGTACTAATACCAAAACCAAGATCAAAATTCCTAAGAGTTAGATGTCCAAACTGTGGTAATGAGCAGATAATATTCTCACATGCATCTATAGTTGTTAGATGTCTAGTATGTGGTAATGTTCTTGCAACTCCAACTGGAGGAAAAGCTCAGATACTTGCTACAGTAATTAAAGAGTATGACTAGTCAAAAGAAGAAAGATAAAGAGAAGGAGAGTGTCCAGCTGGTACTACCTGTAAAAATTGCTAGAAAGGATGTTCCTGATGTTGGAGAACTTGTTGTTGGAACTGTATCGAAGATCATGGAGCACGGAGCATATATACTACTTGACGAGTATGGTGGTCTTGAAGCTTATGTACCAATTAACGAGATTGTACAATCATGGTTTCACAGTATTAAAGATTATCTAAAGCCAGGTCAGAAAGCTGTTTTTAGAGTTATTAGAGTTGATCCTAAGAGAAAGCTTGTAGATGCATCATTAAGAAAAGTTCGTGATGAAGAGAAGAGAGAAAAATTCCTACAGTGGAAGAGGACTGTAAGAGCTGTAAAACTTCTAGAACTTGTATCTCAGAGAGTTGGAATACCACTACAGGAGCTACTAGTGAAGGTTGGGTATAGATTTGAAGATATTTATGGAGACATGTTGAAAGGTTTTGAACAGATAGCTAAGGGTAATGTTGATGAAGTTAGAAAGATATTGAAAGATATTCCAGATAACGTATTTAAAGTTATTGAAGAGATAGCTAAAGAACATATAGAGATTCCAGAAGTAACATTTTCAGGAATTATAAGAATAATAAACATAAAGCCAGACGGTGTTGAACATATTAGAGATATATTGACTAGTGTTAAGAAGATTATTGAAGAGAAGTATCCAGGTGTTAAATATAAGATATATGTTGTAGGACCTCCAAGATATAGAATTGATGTTACTGGTAGAGATCCAAAATTGCTAGATCAAGTACTTACAGAAATTTCAAACTTCATAATTGATGAAGCTAAGAAGAGAGGTGGAGAAGCAAGTTTTACTAGAGTACAATGATACAGGCAATATTGAGAAGATGTAAGAAGTGTGGAAGATATACATTAAATAAGGAGAGATGTCCATATTGTGGTGGTGAAGTTGAAAATCCACATCCACCAAAATATTCTCCAGATGATAGATATTTCATGTATAGACTATTTATGAAGATAATGTCAGGAAAACTTCAACTACCTGAAGATGTTAAAAATAGGTTGATTGAAAAAGCATTTAAATCTAGAGAAGCTGAGGTTGAGACTTCTCAATCACAGTCTTCCTAACTTAGACCTCTATAATTTATGGAGTATATGTATATTGCATCTCTAGGTGCATAGGCAATCTGTAACCATGATGGTGGTGGTACTATCTTAACAACATGTCCAACATATGTTATCTCTACACTTCCTACAAGATATGCATATCCTGTTATTGGTCTAGACAGTTCAAATATCCATAATGATCTTGTCAATATTGGTAATGTTGGACATTGATAAGATAGTGATGGTATGTATGGGTTAAACATTGCGTAGTATATTGTGTAGTTTATTGAACATGGTACAGCCATTACTCTTCTAATAGTTCTACCATCGAAACTTACTGTCATGTAGTTTGGCTGTATTTGATATGTTATGTATGGTCCAATTATCTTTCTAACTTCCACAAATCTACATATGAAGTGTGTGAATGTGTAGTTGTCTGGATAACCTGCAATTCTTGCCATCCATATACTCTTATCAAAATCACCGCCAACCAGTGGTATTCCAATACATATTGGCATTCCATTACTTGTGAGTGAGTATACTGTAAATGGTTGATATATGAGCATGTAGTTTGGCCTACCTAGAAGTCTCAATAGTTTATCTATCTCTGTTCTATCTGTAATGTTTGTTAAGAATAGTTTTGCAATAGTTGCAATCTGTGTACCATTTACTGTTGAGTTATCTGCAATACTTGTCCTATTAGCAACTACAGATATGAGATATCCATAATCCCACCAGCTCACAACTGTTGCATTTGGAGGTGTTTTGAATTGTAACCATTCAAGTGCAGGCATCCAAGATCCTTGTTCAAGTGTTGGTAATGCAAGTGGTATTGTTGTTGTCGATATTATAGATATTGTTAAGAGTATTGCAATTATTGACAATATTGTTAATGATATTGTCGTTAAGTGTCTCAATTTTAATGCAAGCGCTATCGAGTATATTGATGCTGGTATTATTATCATACATATTGAAAATGCTGTATAGTACATAGATGCTAGAAAGTACATTCCAAATATTGTTCCAATTATCATTAATATTGATGTTAATGATGGTTCTACAATAAATAATATCAACGATATAGCTGCTAGTACAACACCAAGACTAAACATTGGCATTATACTGTTAGCTGGAACGTATTGATGTTCTGCTACACTACTCACAAGTGCTTTTCTTAGTGGTGGTGCAAGTATTGCGAGGTATCTACCTGATACTGCTATCAACTTTAGCTTTATTAATCCTATTGATGCAAGTATGAAGCATGCAATTAGTATTACTACACTTATCGCAAATATGTATTTGAATACTCTTCTTATAGATGTTATATATTTTGAGAAGGATTTATATACTATAAATACGAATAGTGTAAAGCCAAGTGCTATAAGTGGTATAAATCCTTTACCTCCAAAGACTACTGCAGTTCCATATCTAGGTGTTAGTAGTGTAAATGTTGTAAATCCAACATATGCTGCTAAGTATGTTGTAAATAGTCTACCTGGCTCTATCTTCTCAGGATTTACATATAGTGAGTATAGTGCTGCAAATATTGCTGTTAATCCATATATGTTGAATAGGTAGAAATATCCACCCCATAACCATACTGTGAAGCCGTTAACTATTGCTGATAGTATTAGGAAGAGTATTCTCTGCCATCCTCTCCTTATGTATGATTCTAAGAAGAGTGCTATTCCTAGAGGTGCGAAGAATTGGTAAAATGCTACATCATCAAACCATCCTGCATAGCTTCTAATTGTGTATAGTGTTGTTATACTTACCCATGCTGCTGCTAAGAGAGCACACCACTTCCTAATCTCTGGTGGACATATTCTCCATACTAGATATGCTACTGATAGTACTGCAAGTGCATTAATTATGCTTGGAACTACAACTACTGTCTGTAGAAGTGTTAATCCAATCTTCTTACCTATAAGAACGTAGGCTAACGCGCCTATGAGCGATACTCCTGGACTTAATATCTTAGCCCAATCAATACCCCATGGATGCCAGAATTTTGTAAATATTGTATATCCATGAACTATCTTAATACTATAGCTGTACAATGCTGTTGTTGGAATATACTTTGCTAAACCACCAGTAATCCACCATAGAAGTCCATTACCAACACCAACATCTACTAAAAATTTTGCAAGGTAGTACCTTATGAATGGGTCGTAAGCTGCTAAATGCCATCCGAAGTATAGTGCTTGTAGTAGTCTTACATATATTGCCAATACTGTGAATGTGTATAATGTTACTGGTATGAGTATTATTGTCAATATTTTTAATATCTTGTCTATATCTATCCAATATTCAGAACTACTCTTTCCTACGTTTGATTTCATGTATTGGTCTTATAGTGAAGTTTTGACTAACTTTTTCAAGTTTACTTAAACAGCATGGACATCTATAATCCCATCTTCTCAACACATCATCAATACTCTTCAACTCCCTACCATAATACAGGATGAAGCCGCAAGAATCACATTCAATACAGATAGGCATGTGTATAATACCTCTCTTAGCATTTTAAAGATGCTACTTACAGGGTAACTCTAATACCATCATCTATAGATAATGCATATACTACAGCATCTAGCTCATCGCTCGATATCTTACAACCTCTCCTTCTTCTATTATATATACTCCTCCTATACTTTGTATATTCCTCATCAACAATGTATATAGGTACGTCTTTTCCAAGAGATAGAATTGTCTCAATATTCTTAATATCTTTAAACTTTCTACTTGACTTAACGCCAATACATACTCTAAGATTTATATTATCAATATTTGAGAGTAGTTGTATAAGTTTTACAATTTTTAAAGTTGTCAATTTTGTATGTATTGTAGGATAGTTACAGTGAAGTATTGCAACACCTGAAACTTCATCTCCAGGATCTATACCAATAACAACATCATTACATTCTAATAATTCTGATATAATTTTTACAAGCTTGTTAATTATGTATACTATATCTGTTTCAGAATCTATAACATATCTGCTAGGTACATATCTACTAAATACATTGTCTACGAGTAGATTTTCAATATATTTATCGTCTAGTGTTTCTAAGAATTTTATAGATATGACATCTTCAAATAGTAGACTTCTTATTAAGTCATATATCTTTCTACGTCCTATGTAGTAAATTGTTTTACGAACCACTCATGTAGTATTTTTCTTTGAGAGTTTTAAATTTAATTTCACCTCTAATTATCTTCTCTACCCATGGTACATCTACAGTATCTATTCTCCATCTTTGTTTAACTACACTCTCTTCTACTGGTATTTCTATCCCGCATATGTATGCTAGTGCTCCTGTGTATGCTATCATTGCTCCATTATCTCCAGCATATTCATTTGTTACAAATCCAACTTCAATTTTGTACTCTTTTGCAATTTCTCTATATATTTCTTGAAGTCTTAAACTTCTAGCAACACCACCTGTAACTAGTAGTTGTTTCTTTCCTGTTGCTGCTATAGCTCTCTCAGTTACTTCTGCAAGCATGTAGTATGCTGTCTCTACTATGCTTAGAGCTACATCTTCAATTGATATATCTCTAATATTGCCTTTCTCAATCTCATCTACAAGCTGTAATGCTCTTGATAAAAGTCCTGAGAATGATAAGTCTTGACCTATGACAGTGTATGGTAGTTCTACAAATCTCCTACCTCTCTTTGCAAGTTCTTCAACTTTTGGAACTCCTGGCAGTGAGAAGCCTAACCTCCTTGCAAATATGTCAAGACAATTTCCTATAGATATGTCTAATGTTTCTCCAAATACTCTATACCTACCTTCACTATATGCAAGTATCATTGTGTGACCACCAGATATCAATACTACTAGTGGATCTCTAAATCCTGTTACTAGTTTTGCAATTTCTATATGTGCAATACCGTGATGAACAGGTACTAGAGGTTTTCTATATTTAACAGCTAATGCTCTAGCTATTGTAGCACCAACTCTAAGTACAGGTCCAAGACCAGGACCTTGAGAGAATGCTATTGCATCTACCTTATCTATAGTTATGTTAGCCTTCTCAAGAGCTTTCTTAAGTACTTGATGTGCAACTTTTACATGATGTTCAGCTACATCTCTAGGATGCATTCCTGTACCTGGTGGCGGTGTGTATATGTCATTTACATTTGCAAGTATATCACCTTCATCAGTTGCAATACCAACACCAAATGTGTGTGCTGTAGATTCTATACCTAGTACAATCACCATTCTACATCAACAATATCGGACAAGTTATTTAGCAATGTTCTAATAGTCTTATCATGATTTTGAAATGCAAAAATCTTCAAAATATTATAACCTTGAGAAATTATTAGAAAACCACCCTCAAAATATGGTCTATACGTTGTAACGTACGAACGAACATCTCTAGGTATATGATATAGAACATTTATAGCATTAGGCTTAGCCCAAAATATTGGAGATAGATAATACATTTTTGGAAATCTAATAACAACATCGCAAACCTTGTAATCTATATAGTTTAAATCATTATTAAGTAGTACAGCTCTACATTTAAAAACATTCTCAATCTTCTCAACTATTCTAGATATGACTTTATCAATTATAATTTTAACTATCAAATCTAGCGATAGTGGATTTACAAAACCATTATAATATACATAGTCTATCTCTCTAATATCTTTTAAAACATCTTGAACTCTACATTTATGAAATAGTTGAAATTGATCTATAGTTCCTGTACACATGCTGTACATAGCTGCTAAAACTTCTAAATTAGACACATTCTCATCAATAAACTTGCTAAGTTGTTTTAATATATCATCATCATTTGGTAATTTAAATATTTTCAATAAGATTTTATGTAGTATTTCAAGGTATTTATTAGTCCAAGAATATTCTTCACATCTATGAGCTCTATCACACATGTATATTAGATATTTCTGCAATGTTATTAGGACTTTAAATTCAATATTTACATTTTCAGGTTTTTCAACACATCTAATATAGTCACTAATACCGTAGAGACTAAACTTTCCATATCTCTTAATGAAGTCTGATGTATATGCTAGAATTTTTGCTTCTTCAAAATTTATATCTCTTAACAATGTTATCAACATCTCTATTGGATCTATATTTGATAGTCTTACTATATTTTCAATAGACTCTTTCTCATATCTTCTAAACTTCTTATCTATTATTGATACATACTCTCCAAATTCATCAATTATTATGTTGTATTTTCTCAATAATTCTAGATCTATGTTAAATATCTTCACAATGTCATATCTCGTATATCCTGCAAGCCACGCTGCCAGTGCTGATATCAGTTTTGGATTTTCAATTAGTATATTCCTAAGTATTGTATACATCTCTTCTCCTAGCCTATTAATGTTCTTGATATCTCAACATTTAGTATTGGTGTATCGTCTTCTAATTTGTGTATTGTTATTCTAATTTTTGATTTATCAATATCAACTATTGCATATGTTGGTGGATATCCCTTTTTATCACTCTTCTTTAAATGTCCTGGATTTAGTATTATCTTTCTACCATCAATAACTACTTTAGGTATGTGTGTATGTCCGTGAAATAGCATATTTATGTCTGTATTTTTCAACTTCTCTAATGGATCTTCCTCTTCTGGAGGATCATTTTGATGTTTTGTTTCTGTATGTGATAGCAGTATTTTCAATCCTTCAACATTTATTACCATTCTTCTAACAGTGTCGGGATTCTTGTAATGTGGCTCGTATACTCCTGGTACTACGTATAGTGGTTTTCCAAGATTTTTCAATGGTTCAGCGTCTGGAGAATCATCTCCAAGATGTATTACGATGTCTATATCTCTACCTTTAAATTTTTCAACAATCTTATTCACATTATCTAACTCTCCATGTGTGTCTGATACTACTAGTATCTTCATACTGTTATACTTATGGATAGTGTGTGAAATTTAAGTAGTATAAGGTTTACATTGGTCTAGACTTCTCAATATATTTTCAATGTCCTGTATTGTGATTTCAGGCCAATACTTCTTGAGAAATACTAGTCTAGAACCTGAGATGTATGGTAGTAGGAAATTACTAACTCTCTCTTCACCTCCAGTACGTATAACTATGTCAGGTTTTGGAGTATCACTCATATACATATATTCTCTATAATCAACATTCTTATTCACTATTTTAGATATTACATACTCTATACCTAGCTCTCTAATCTTTCTAACTAGCATATGTGCAATTTCTAGAAATCCACTATATGCAACTGCTAGATTCACAATACATCTAGTATTTAGTGAAGTTGATTTTTCTGTCTCCTCAATTTCTCTAACAACATCTTTAGGAAGTATATCTCTAATACCTATAACTCTAACTCTAATACCTTTCCTATATGTCTTCTCATCATTTCTAATTTTTCTCAACTCTCTTATAAGTAGAGTGTATATTAGTTCAAGCTCTTCTCTACTTCTATTTAAAACATTTTCTAGCGATAATATGTAGAATGTTACATACTTGGCAACTCCTGTAGATGATATGTAATCAACAATCTCATGTATTTTAGATACACCAACTTCATATGCCTCAAATATTGATACACCTCTACTCCTAGCCCATCTTCTATTTCCATCAGGTATAAATGCTATATGATTAATCACTCTACAACATCAACAACACTTAAGAACATGTTTAAATATGTTACACTAAATACCTCGTCAATGTCTGTAGTAGAGAGTATTGTTGATGAGATTAAGAAGTGGATTGATAAGAAGTTAGAATTATTTCCACTCATTGTAGGATTTATATATTCTATGAACATAGACCCAATAGTAATACACGTATCTGAAAGGATGAAAGATGTAGATGTTCTAGAATTAAAACAATCATTATCAAATATTAGGAGAGTACTATACTCAAGCTCGATTGAAGATGTTGAAAATCCTGTTATTAGAGATGTTCTTCAGATAGATAGGTATAAGTCAGATATTTGTAGTAGAATACAGTCTATGTATTGTGATAGGTATGTACAGTTTTTAAGAGAATTTGAGAGGAGTGTAGATATTAAGAATATTCAAAAACTTGCTATAGTTTTAAGAGTTTGTGAAAAACAGAAACTTCTAAATGATTCTATTATTAGAGTTAGTATGAGAAGTGATATTTTGAAAGGTTGGATTATGGGTGTTGTAGATTCTTTAAGAGATCTTGGATATAGTGTAGATTCTAAAGCTATTGAAGATGTTCTAAATCTCACTATTAAAGATGTTGTTGATAGGAGTCTACCTATAGGTTATGCATCTCTAAATGTGTTAATTATACCTGCATGTCTTGAAGATTATTGTAACTACATTATCTCTGAGTATGGTAATGTTAGAAGGATATTTTCAATCACTTGATTGTTAAATCTTTCAATCTTTCTAAGAGTTCTATATTTGTCTTCTCTACAGCTTTTGCTAATAGTTTTGCTGTATTTATTAGATCTTCTAGATCTAGTGTTTCTACTCCTGAGTGTATGTATCTTGTAGGTATTGCTACACCACCTGCTGGTATTCCTTCTCTTCTAAATGCTATTGCTGTTGCATCTGTTGTTCCTCCTAGAAGTATCTCTAGTTGATATGGTATTTTCTCTTCTTCTGCAACTTTTATGAGGAATTCTCTAACAACTCTATGTGCTATGAACATTCCTATTCTACCGCCATCCATATACTTTATTGCAGGTCCTGAACCTAGCTTTATTGTATGTTCTCTTTCTGGAATTCCAGGAACGTCTAATGCTAGTGTTGTATCTACAGCAATTGCATATGTTGGATATACCTTCTCTGCTGCTATACCAGCACCTCTGAGACCAATCTCTTCCTGTACTGTAGCTACTGCGTATAGTGTAGGTTCTATATCTACTCTATCTAGCATCTTTAATGTGAGTATTAGTGATGCTAAGCCAGCTCTATTGTCAAGTGCTTTACCTGTTACACATTTTTTACCAATCTTCTCAAGTTCTCTATATATCACAGCTACACATCCTGGCTTTATTCCAAGTTCTTCAACTTCTTCTCTAGATTTTACACCTACATCAATATACATGTCCTTAATCTCTGGAAGTTTTCTCTCCTCACCTGGCGGTGTTGCGTGTGGTGGTCTAACACCTATAACTCCAAGTATCTTTTCACCTCTTACATTCTTTATTAATACTCTTTGAGATATTAGTGATTGTTCTGTCCATCCTCCAATTGGTCTAAATCTTAGAAATCCATTTTTCTCAATCTTATCAATCATTAGTCCAATCTCATCCATATGTGCTGCAATCATAACCTTCTCATCAGTCTTTCCATTTTTAATACCGTAGACGTTTCCCCACTTATCAACTATAACCTTATTACAATACTTTTCAAATTCTTCAATAACTATCTGTCTAACCTCATCTTCATGACCTGATGGTCCAAATGCGTCTGATAGCTTTTTGAGTAGTTGAAATGCCTCATCTATACTTATCACGTTGGTGTAATGTATAAGATGTGCTATTTAACCTATACTGTCGATAGGTGTGACAGTACAGATTGGTCTTGTAGGTAAGCCAAATGTTGGTAAATCAACATTTTTCGCAGCTGCAACTATGATAGATGTGAAGATTGCACCATACCCATTCACGACAATTGAGCCTAATGTAGGTATTGCATATGTTAGAATTCCATGTGTATGTAGAGAGTTTGGTGTAAAAGATAATCCTAGAAATTCAATATGTATTGAAGGTAACAGATTCATACCTGTAGAACTTGTAGACATTGCAGGACTTGTACCAGGTGCATGGCAAGGTAGAGGTCTAGGTAATCAATTTCTAGACCATGTTAGAAGAGCATCAGTACTCATACATGTTGTAGATGCTGCAGGTGCAACAGATGAAGAAGGTAGACCAGTTAAACCAGGCACTAGAGATCCTATTGAAGATGTTGAATTTCTAGAAAATGAAATTGTTATGTGGATGTTTCAAATATTGAAAAAAGATTGGGATAGAATTGTTAGAATGGTTGAATATGCGAAAAAAGATGTTAGAACAGTACTTCTAGATAGATTGAGTGGTCTTGGAGTTGAGGAAAAACATATTGTAAAAGCTCTACAGGAGCTTAATCTAGATAAGAAAAATATATCAAACTGGTCTGAAGATGATTTAAAACAATTTGTAAAACTTATTAGAGAACTTACAAAACCTATAGTAATATCTGCAAATAAGGTAGATATACCAGAGGCTGAGGATAATGTCAAGAGAATGATGAGAGAGTTAAAGAATTGTAGAGTAGTTCCAACATGTGCAGAAGCTGAACTTGCATTAAGGAAAGCTTCTCAGAAGGGGTTAGTGAAGTACATACCTGGAGATTCTGATTTTGAAATTGTTGATGAATCTAAACTAAGACCTGAACAGAAGAAAGCTCTTGAAAAGATTAGAGATATCATGAAGAAGTGGAATGGTACAGGTGTTGTACAGTGTTTAAATACTGCAATATTTGATGTCTTAAAGATGGTAGCTGTATTTCCAGTAGCTGATGATAAGAAGTTGACAGATACTGAAGGTAATGTTCTACCTGACGTATATCTAATGCCTCAAGATTCAACAATACTAGATTTAGCAAGGAAAATACATAGTGAGATAGCTGAAAAAGCAATATGTGCTATAGATGTTAGAACAGGTAGGAAGTTGAGTATGGATGCAAAACTTCAACATAGAATGGTAATTAGGATTGTTACTAGAAGATGAGAATTATTACACAACTATAAACTGTATACCACGTGCCTCAAAGTATCTCTTCAATACATCAATAACACCACTACGAGCTAGTAGAGATGTTACAAATTCTAACCTTTTACCATCTTTAAACCAAATTTCAACAATCCCCTTCTCTAAATTTAAGATTATCATTGTAATATTATCTAAATTTATCTTAAAATTTCTAATACGAATACAGTCAATTGTAATATATCCACATAAGACATATTGAATATATGCTAACACTACTATAGGTATAAAACATAGAAGTGATACAAGTAGTATATATACGTACACTGGCATGTATAGTTGTAGTGGTGTGAGAATATTTACAATAATTATTAAGATTATTGTTATTATGAGTGTAAGTTTAGCTTTATCTAAAGTCTTCTTATCAGGACATACATTAATCCTATAGAATAATCTCATAAATGAGTTCTTAATTGAATTAACTCTACCTGACATATTGTACATGCTGACTTATCAGTGCCATAGGTCTAGCATCTTTATTATCTTTACTGTAGTGAATATCTAATTACTAGCTGTGCTTTTCCTTTAGAACCTTTTATATCTAGTATTGTTACTTGTCCAGATTCTATAAGTCTCATTGTTATGGGTAGTTTCAACTCCTTCAATTTTGCTTTAAGTCTTCCTTTTACAGGTTTTGGAAGTTTCAATTCTTCATCAATCCTATTTGTAAGTTCTTCATATATCTTATCGTCATCTATATTTCCAAGTTCAATCTCTACAAGATCTTCATCACTACTCCACCTCTCATACATGTATACTGTCGAGCTATTCTCATCTCTCACAATGTATATTGTGTGACCTCTAATATCTACAAGTGCTAATACCTTACCTGGAATTTCACTACTCATACATATTAGATATGTGTGTCATGATTTAAATAGGGATGTAGTTCTACTTTTCAAGTGTTGAGAAATCTTATTGACCTGTTCAGAATCTTAATATCAAAAATTTTGAAGAAACCAGTAGCTTTATGTGATATAGGTGATGTAGATGGTATTGCTAGTGCTGCAATATTCTTAAGAAAGTATCCAAATGCAACAATCATACTTAGAGCACCAGCACAAGTCTCTAAGTCTAGAATTTTGAGATTATTTACATGGGACTTCATAGCTGATTTACCATGTCCTCCTGGTAGTAGAGTTAAGATGCGTGCTGATCATCATAGAACTAATCAACCATGTGCAGAGGTTGAATGTTATGATCCAGATGCTCCATGTTCAGCAATACTTACAGCAAAGTTGCTAGGTCTTGAAAATGATGAACATGTTAAGAAGATAGTATCTATAGCAATTGAGACAGATACAGCAAATATAACGTCTAGAGAAGCTAAGATGTTAGATCTAGCTGTTAGATATTCAGGATATAGAACAAAGTTGAAGATAATTAAAATGTTAGCTTGGAGAGAAAGTATTGATGATATATTTAACGACTACGAAATTTCAGAAGCAATTAGAAGAGGATTAGAAGCTGAAGCATTGATAGATACTATAGTTAAGCAACTACCTAGTAGAGAAGTATTAACAATATATTTTCCAAAATCTAAAAACTTCAAAATATCTTATAGACAGTTAAGTATAAAAATACAAAAGGAGAAAGGTGTCAAATTTATAAATATACTAGTTAGAAAAGGTTTTAGAACATTTAGACTATACTGTGGAGCTGATAAAGAAAGTATTTACGACTGTACACCAATTGCTAAAAGACTTGGAGGTGGTGGTCATAAATTTGCTGCAGGTGCTCAATATAAAGTTTCAATATTTAAACCAAGCACAGGTCTTGAAATATTTTTAAAATGTCTAAAAGATATCTTAAAAGTTGATAAATTAGAACTGTATGTCGTTAAGAGTAGTTCAGAGATTGTTAGATTAGAAGTTTAGACTTTCTGTGATGGTACCATGAATAGTCTTGGTTTTACAACCTCCTTCATGTAGTCTATCAATCCAGCTGCCTCTAATGCCTTTAAAACTTCTTCATCACTAGCACCTTTAGGAATGTTTATCTTATGTTCTGTAGGTTCTATATGCCTAATATTCACTCTTCTCCTCTTAACACCTGTAAGTGATTTAGGACCTGTTATTAGTACGAAGTTTTGATCGATTATATCTACTATCACACATTTCCTACCTGCCTCTCTTCCAGCAATTTTAACACATATTCTACCTACATCGAATACTCGTGGCATTGTCTCTTCACATGTTATTTTTTGGGTATTTTAAAGATTGCTACTTTACCTTTCTCTTAACTACCTTATCTATAAATGTTTTTAAAATTTCTAAAACATCTTCTACTCCTAGATAGGTGGTGTCTAGAACTATGTCAAATACTGATAAGTCTTTAATATCTATTCCATATATCTTTAAATATCTTCTTCTATTATTCTCTTCTCTAAACTTAATTTCTCTTAATGCATCTTCTATAGATCTACCTTCTCTTTCTGCTAATCTTCTAGCTCTAGTGTTGATATCTGCTTTTAGGAAGATCTTTATATCTGCAATATCTTTAAGTATCCATCCTGCTAGATGACCTTCAATAACTACGTTACCCTTCTTTGCTTCTTCTATAGCCATTGAGTCTATCTGCTTATCTATAGTTTCGTCATTTTCTGCAATTTTATGAAATTCTATGAATGGTATTCCTCTCATCTCTGCTAATTTTCTAAATAACATTCCATTAGAAACATATCTCAAGTTGTATATTTCTGCAAGTTTTCTTGCTATTGTTGTTTTTCCACTTGCAGGTTCTCCACTTACAGCTATTACTACCATTATGATCTTAGTCTAATTGCAAGTTTTAATCCTAGTCTTAGACATTCATGACATACATAGCCTCCATATGGTCTTGATACAGATCTTACTGGTTCATGATCTGTCTTGATTCTCTTCTCATCCATTCCTTGTAGAACTCTACCACATATTGCACATCTTGGTGGATTTCTAAATCTCTTCTCGTAGTGAACCTTCAATTCTCCTCCAGGTGTTCTGATCTTGATTCTCCTTAATGATCTTGTTCTATATGCTGGTCTAACCATGCTTCATGTGTATGAGATTGTGGGTGTTATAAGTTTTTATCTTTAGAATATTGTCTATATCTTTGAATTATCTGTGTAAATCTTGATCTTAATGTTTCAAAATCTACAAATTCTGATCTTCTAACTTTATCATGATTAAAACACACACCTTCAATTTCTAGCAATTTCCTCTTTATATGTATCTTCTGTGGTGTATATCCACCAATATCTCCACTACTTCTAACAACTCTATGACATGGAACAATTACAGGATATGGATTTAGTGATAGTAATCTACCAACAACTCTTGGACTTGTACCTAGTAGATCTGCAATTTGTCTGTATGATGCTACTCTACCTCTAGGTATTGCCATTATAGACATGAGTACTAGTCCTTTAAATCCGTTAGGTATGTTTAAGTATGGTAGTAGTTCTATAGGTTCTGCATGTCCATAAACTACTTCACGTGCTAATTTTACAATTTTTGAAATATTATCATTATCAATATCTTCATCACTAGACTGTTCAAGATTTTGTAAAGAATCTTCAACTATAGATGTTGATATGATCTTACAACCTTGACAAATATCTAAGCGTAGTAGTGCTATATCGTATAGCGGTATATACACTATGCACTTCATTACCGTTAAGATAAGGCTTCTAGGAGTGTTAAAATACCTAGTCTCTAAGAACAGAGATGAGATTATTCTGAAAGTTAGAAAATGTTCAACCATTAGAGATGTTATAGAGCAGATATATTTTGAAAGTCCTGAACTTTATAGAAGAATTTGGAATAGAGATAAGCATGATCTAATGCCTGATATCGTAATATTTCTAAATGATGTAGATATTAGGTTGTTAAAATATCTAGATACTGAGATATGTGAAGATTCTACAATAGTAATATTAGCATATATTCACGGTGGTTAACTATGGGTACTGTACTAGTGACTGTAGATGCATTTCAAGAGAAGAAATATGCTAGTGAGATTACAGATCTACTCCTTATTAGAGGTGTAAAATCTACATATCAGATATTTGATAAGTATCCTGGAGTTATAGTGTTTAGAAGTGATGAAGTTAACTCTATAGATCTTTCAAAAATTATGCTATCTATAGCTCATGTTAGAAGAATTGTTAAATCTGTAGTACCTCTAGTATGGTCTAGTTATGGAGAGTTTAGAAGTTATGAAGATATTGCAGTGTTAATAATTGAGGATTTTCTACCTAGAATTGATATTGAAATGTTTAATTCTAAGAAGGTTGTTGTTAGATGTAGATTTAGAGGTTTGAAAGGTGAGCATAGAGTTGAGATGATTGTTGGTGCATATCTTAAACGTCTTGTTAATTTTAAAGTTAGTTTTGAAGATCCTGATTATCTAATACTTATTGAGCAGGTTGGGGAGTTGTGTGGTGTATATGTGGGACATCCTGATAAGAACATACTTATGTATAGACCGTACACATGTTAGTAATCGAAACTTTCGGTTTGGTGTAGGAAAATTTTCAACAGTAAACGTAAACTAATTAAATACGAGTCTAGGCTAGAGATATTGTGAAGATCTTCAAAAACGAGAAAGCTCTTAGACCAGAGTACATGCCTGAACAACTTCCATTCAGAGAGAATCATCTTAAGAGACTTCAACTATACTTTTCACAATTTATAGAAGAGCCAGGAAGTATATGTCCTAAAGTCGTCTTGATAGGTAAGGCAGGTACTGGAAAGACAGTAACAGCTAGAAAGTTTGGTGAATATGTTAATCAGGTTGGTGAAGCTAGAAGATTGAAGTATGTACATGTATACTGCTACTCAAAGAGAACACTCTTCGCAGTTTTGAAAGATATTGCACAACAGTTGAATATTGCTATACCTAGAAGAGGACTATCTGTGAGTGATCTCATGCAGGTGTTATTAGAGAGTATGAATGATAGAGATCTATATGCCATAGTTACTCTAGACGATGTATTTCATCTAACAGATGTTGTTGAAGAAGAGCAGTTGAGTGATTTTATAAAGTTTAGTGAAGAGATGTACTACAAGACTGGTAAGTATAGGATTGGTATGATTCTTGTTAGTCAAGATCCAAGATTTATGGAGAGATTAGACAAGTCTGCACGTAGTCTTCTTGGAAATGTTAAGATCGAGTTTGAGCCATATACTAAAGAGCAGATATATGTAATTTTAGAGCAGAGAGCTAAGATTGCGTTGAGAGAAGGCACGTATAGTGAAGATATTTTAGAGATGATTGCTGATGTTGCAGGTACAGATGAGGAGAAGGGTGCTGAAGGTCATAGAGGTGATGCAAGATTTGCACTTGATGTACTATGGCAAGCTGCTAAACTTGCAGAGCTTGAAGGTGCTGATAAGATAAATCCAGAACATGTTCGTGAAGCATTGAAACATTCTGTACCTGGGATTCCTGTTGAGTATCTTGAAGGATTGGCATTACATAAGAAGCTATTCTTACTAGCTATTGTTAAAGCTTTGAAGAGTAGGAGAAATCAAGCATATGTACCATTTGGATATGTTGAAGAGACTTACAATATGATATGTGAACAGTATGGTGAGAGACCTAGAAAACATACACAGCTGTGGGAATATCTTAAAGAGTTGAAGAAGTTGGGTATTGTTGAGACTAGACTTTCAGGTAAGGGTATGAGAGGTAGAACAACGTTAATATCACTATCTAGAGAGATCAGTATTTCAATACCTGCAGAACCTCTAGAAGGTCTTGAAAGACTTCTAGAAGAACTTATTAAGAGGGAGATATCATGAGAGAGGTTAGACAATTATCTATTGAGGAATTACTCTCATCTAAGACTAGGTTAAAGATTCTAAAGGTTCTCCTAGAGTTGAAAGAGGTCAACATTACTAAACTTACAAGACTTACAGAATTGAATCATAAGGTTGTTCAATACCATCTTGAAATATTGAAGAGATATGGCTTAATTGAAGAGAAGCAGATTGGACGTATCAGAATTGTTAAACTTAGAGAGAAGGATCCTAAGGTTGAGAAGATATGTATGCTATTTAGAGAACTTGAACAACTTATTAAAGAAGATAGTTGTGTAGAATAGTTCTACTATAGGTAGCAATACATAATAGTCTCCACATAGTATATGGTCTAGGTATAGGATTCATGGGAACATTAATACAGGCTGCAAGATCAGGAAGTGTTACAGAGGAGATGAAGATTGTTGCTAAGGAGGAGGGTGTTAGTCCTGAAAAGATTAGAGATAGAATTGCTACAGGTCGTGTAATAATTATTAGAAATGTTTCTCATGAAGGTGTTAGACCTAGAGGTGTTGGTCTTGGACTTACAACAAAGGTTAACGTTAATGTTGGAACTAGTTCGAGAGTGTGTAATTTAGATATGGAGCGTGAAAAAGTTAGGATTGCTGTTAAGTATGGTGCAGATACTATAATGGACTTGTCTACAGGTGGTGATCTCGACTTTATTCGTAGAGAACTTATGAAAGAGGCTTCAGGAATACCTTTCGGAACAGTACCAACATATCAAACATTTATTGAAGCATATAGAAAGTATGGTTCTGGAATTGAGTTTACCGTTGATGATCTCTTGAATACTATTGAGAGACATTTGAAAGATGGTGTAGATTTTATGACAATACATGCAGGTGTTACACGTGAGATAGCTTTAAAACTTGCAGAATCTGAAAGAGTTATACCTATAGTTAGTAGAGGTGGTGAGTTTATAGTTGCATGGATGCTTCATCATGAGAGGGAGAATCCACTGTATGAATATTTTGACTATATACTTGAACTATTTGCACAGTATGATGCAACTATAAGTCTTGGAGATGCATTAAGACCTGGATGTATAGATGATGCACATGACGAATTTCAAATATATGAACTACTCACAGTTGCTAGACTTGTAAAGAGAGCAAGACAGAGAGGTGTTCAAGTCATGGTTGAAGGTCCTGGACATATACCTCTAAATGAGATCGTGTGGGATGTTAAGTTGATGAAGAAGGTTACTAAAGGTGCACCATACTACGTACTTGGACCACTACCAACAGATGTAGCTGCACCATATGACCATATTGCTGCAGCTGTTGGTTCAGCATTGGCAGCAGCTGCAGGTGCTGACTTACTATGCTATTTAACACCTGCAGAACATCTAAGTTTACCAACACCTGAACAGGTTAAGGAAGGTTTAATTGCGAGTAAGATTGCTGCACATATAGCAGATATTGTTAAGCTTGGTAGAAGAGTTTCTTGGAAAGATTTTGAAATTAGTAAGCTTAGATCTGAGTTAAAATTGAAAGATACTGTAAAGTATACTCTATTTCCTGAAGAAGCTGAGAAAGTATTAACACAATTTGGAAAAGTTGAAGAGGGTCCATGTACAATGTGTGGTCAATATTGTCCAATACTACACTTCATACTTATTAAAAGACAGAAGAGGTTGAAATAGTCAGACCTAAAGCATCTCATCAGATATGTCAGTAGTGGTCGGGCTCATCATAATACTATAATCAACATGTGTAAGTAGAATATAGAGTTTATAAGTGATGAGCCGTCCAATGTCTGAGTATTGATGAACTTCCCTGCGGACTGAGTATTGTTTATGGTAGTTTTTTCAGTATTTCGTTTATGTTTTCTATTTCTTTGTCTGTTCCGTGTTCTTGTATTGCTTCTATGTATCCTGCCTCTCTACATTTTCTACATTGTTCCTCATTTTCATATCCATATTCTAGACATCTTCCAAATATTACGCATCTAGGTCCTGTAAATTTTGAAAGTTCTGGAAATATCTCTACAAGTTTCATATACATCCTAATTGCTATATACCTAATCTCTGGCTGTGCACGTCTACACATTCTCAATGGTATGAAAACTTCAGTAATCTCTCTAAGATTCATCTTTACAAATATTCTACTAAGTGCACAGTTTGGAATTATGTATCTATAGATCTGTTTCTCATCTTCACCAAATCTTCTACACTTCTCTACAAGCTTCATATATGTTTCATGTATCTCCAATATCTTTCTAACAATATTCTCATCTTTGAGTAGTGATCTCGGTAGTAGGTATCCAGATACTAGACAATATCTCTGACTTTCCTGCCAATATGATGCAATTCTATGACGTACAAGTTCGTGAGTAACTACACGACTACACTCTATAAACCATAGAGTATCTATAAACTCAAGTACAGAACTATGCCTCCTCCTCAATATCTCTCTAATAATCTTGAGATCTCTATCTGAAAGTTCAACATCCTCCAAATACTCTCTAGAATAGTCAACACGCCTATACACAACATTAAACATCTTAGAAATACACGCCAAACTACCACAAACCCTACACAACTCCACACGAGGAGATGACACAATTGTCACATTAGACTTCATGGATAGTTCCTGTGTACTCGTCTTCATGGTCATGTACTGCATAATACTATAAATACTTTGCAGTAGTAAGCTTGTCCTTATATACTGCAGTGATGTTATACATATTATGGAGTTTCTAAGATTACCACCTCGAATTAAGGTTCTTGAAGCATTGTCTGCAGTGTATGGAGATAGAGTTAGACCTATAGATGAGTATAGATGTGAAGTAGTTTCATCAGATAAGTCTAGAATATATCACGTATATGTTGATCTATCTAGAAGAGTTGCATATAGCGATGATAATGGTACAATGCTTAGAGGATATGTTGGCTATCCAATAATAAGCTTCTTAATGTATAGAAATGTCTTACCAAAATTTGAAGATGTTGGAAAAATTTTAAGAGATTTTCCTTGGAGAGCTATGAATGAGAAGTATAAGAAGTATGAACTTGTAATGAATGAAGTTTATAAAATATTACAAACTAATGGCATATCTAGGAGTAGTGTTGATAAGTATATTAACGATGTGTTGAGTAAATTAAAGAATTTGAAGTTAAGAAAGTTACCACATAAGCCAATCTAGACCACTCTCAATTCTAGCTTTCATTAAGATCTCTTTATACTTCTCTCTAATACTTTCAATCCTCTCACGTGCCTTCTTAATACTTGTAAACTCACTATAGAGTATCATATCGAAGAAAAATCTAGACGGTATACAAGCATCAAGACATCTTAGACAGGATATACATCTATCCTTATCAACTCTAAATGGAATATCAATACAGTCAACAGGACAGTTATATATACAGTGACTACAGGATGTGCAGGATAGAGACATAAAAACTACCTTACAGACATTTATAATATTTTCAACATTTTCAGAACATGCATATACAAATCCTCTTGAAATATCTATACTCAAATTAACATCAAGTACATATATATTCAAGATATTATCATTAAGATAAATCTTTAAGTCTTGTTTAAATATTGTAGATAGGTTATTTAGAAGAATCTTAACATCATTATTAACGATTGGGATTTTCAATAAAACCTTCAAAGGTTTTACATTCTTCTCTATATTAACAATCTCTACATAGTTTAAAGATTTTAATTGACATGTATATGGATCATATATCTTAATTCCTAACTTTCCAGATATGTATTGCGTATCTGTATGTAACATGAAGAATCTCCATAAATGTACACTATATGCCTTATCTAGATCTTTCTCATCTCTTACAATACTTTTCAAAAGTTTATATATGTATGGTTTCCAATATTGAAAATCTTCATTATATTTTTCTTCACAAATCTTTATCTCTAGGCAAGATTTGAATGGACATATTATACAGCTTAGCCTCTCAATACCATTCATATAGTCTATAAATAGTCTAATCTTCTCTCTATACCATATGTATAGATATTCTAACAATTTTGGAAATTTATAACATACAGCATGTGTCAGAAGTCCAGCTTCAGAATCTATGTATGTTGCTGGTCTTATACTTCTCTTAATTGTTTCAGATTTTCTACTACCTACATAACTTACAATATTTTGAAATCCGTAGAGTTCTTTTACATATTTCAATATGTTTACAAATTTTAGAAGTGGTGTACACCATCTAAATCCTCTACTTGGCATATTTAATATTTTTAAATATTTTTCAATAAAACTCCACTTAGTTAGTATTCTATTTATCTTTACTCCAACTTTAGACTCTACATAATCTATATAGTCTTGTAATTTTTCAGGATCTCCATGTTCAATATGTACATGAACTACATCAACATTTGATTCAGCTTCTTTTAATAGTAGTAGTGCTAGAAGACTATCTTTACCTCCTGAGAAGCTTAATATACCTTTCTTACAATGTTTTCTCTCAAAATATTCAACAACCTTCTTAACTTTTCTCAATCTTTCCTCAATATAATCTATATTATACTCGTAGAGTTTTCTATAATCTACACCTTTAACATCTACTCTTTCTAGAATATCTTCTGAATTTTCAGGATTCCAAATTCTAACTATCCTGATTCTCCTATTAATTACAAGTCCTGAACCCCAAATTCTATCTCTACTATCTACTAGTATTATTGGTGTATTGTTAGGAAGGTCTATAGTGTCTTTCTCTAATTTTCTAAATTCTGATCTTACATATCTATAACCTTCTAGATATGCTAATGCTGTTGCTACTTTTCCTAGAGTTATTATGAATTTGTTGTTAAACATGTCATAATTAACAGTACATACATGTTCTCCATTTGTCATGTATTCATATATCATGTCTAGTGTTGGGTCGTTTACTGTATTTACTATACTTGTACCTTTTTTAACTATTTTCAATATTTTTTCTATAAACTCTCTATCTATGTTAGAAACTTCTTTAAGTATTTTTAAATCGTTTGGTATTAATGGTCTTGGATCTGTCCAAAATTTAAATTTTAGTGTTACATCTATTGGATTTCCATATTTTTTAGCAATACTATACTTGAAGAAGTATGATTTAACTTCAGGTACGTAGTATATCTTTATTGGTGATTCTGTGCTTGATAGTGCTGGCATAATAGTATTACCCTACCTATCTGTAGAGTTGTAATGTCTCAGAAATGTATTTAAACCTTAACATTAGAGACTAGTCTTGATTTAATGATTCCATACCAGAAGAATCCTGACATAGTTCCACTTCCTGTATGGAGATCTCGTAGAGCTACTCAGGGAGTATTCCCTACTCATGAGGATAGGTGGACTCTTGTTGAAGCATATATTAGAGAGTGGGGTCTTGTTAGACATCAGTTAGAGTCTTTCAACGATTTTGTTGAGAATAGATTGCAGAAGTTGATTAATGAGGTTGGTAAAGTTGAGACTGAGATTGGTGGTCTATTTGTAAAGCTTGAGAAGATTGAGGTTGGTAAGCCTAGAGTTAAGGAGGTTGATGGTAGTGAAAATATTGTATATCCAATAGAGGCTAGACTTAGAAATCTAACATATGCGGCACCACTATACTTGACCATGGTACTATATGTAAATGGTGAGGAGATTAGTAGAGAGAAGGTCTATATTGGAGATCTACCGATAATGGTTAGATCAAAATTCTGCAACTTGTATGGTCTTAAACCTGAAGAGCTTGTTAAGAAGCTTGAAGATCCTGAAGATTTTGGTGGATACTTCATAATTAATGGTAGTGAGAGAGTTTTAGTAACTCAGGAAGATTTAGCACCTAATAGACCATTCTACGACTATGGTGAAAAGGCATCAATAACACACACTGCTAAGGTCATATCTATGGGTCCAGGATATAGAAGTACTATCATTGTAGAGAGACATAAGGATGGTATAATCTATGTTAGTATGAGGGCTGTACCTGCTAGAATACCATTTCCAATAGTTATGAGAGCTTTAGGATTAGAAACTGATGAAGATATTGTACTTGCAGTTAGTGATGATATTGAAATTCAGAAAGAGCTATTTCCATCACTACTATACTCATCAAATATTGCACCCACAGTAGATGCTGCTAGAGACTTTATTGGTAGTAAGGTTGCTGTTGGTGTTCCTAGAGAGGCTAGAATTGAAAGAGCTATGCAAATACTTGATAGGTATCTATTTCCACATCTAGGTACTGATCCAAGTCCAGAGACTAGGCTGAAGAAGGCACTATTCCTAGGACAGATTGTTAAGGGTATTGTAGAGATGGTTCTTGGTAGGAGAAAACCCGATGATAAAGATCACATGGCTAATAAGAGAGTTAGAATTGCTGGTGAACTAATGACACAGTTGTTTAGAGTTGTATTTAAGCAATTACTACAAGATTTGAGATCACAGCTTGAGAGAGTATATACTAGAGGAAAGATCCCACAATTAATAACTCTTGTAAGAGCTGACATATTGACTGAGAGGATAAGACATGCATTAGCTACAGGTAATTGGGTTGGTGGTAGAACAGGTGTATCACAGATGCTTGATAGAACTAACAGACTATCAACACTTAGTCACTTGAGAAGAGTTGTATCTAGTCTAAGTAGAACACAGCCGCATTTTGAAGCTAGAGATCTACATCCAACACAGTGGGGTAGACTATGTGCAATTGAGACTCCAGAAGGTCAGAATTGTGGATTAGTTAAGAATCTCGCATTATTAGCAAACATAACCGTAGGTATTGATGAGAGTGAGGTTGAGAGACAGCTATATAGTCTAGGTGTTAAGCCCGTACTTGAAGCTAGGAAGAGTGGTATTAAAGGTGCTGAGGTGTATCTAAATGGTAGATTGATAGGTATTCATGAGGAACCTGAAAAACTTGTAAACACTATTAGACAGATGAGAAGAAAGGGCTTGATATCTCATGAGATTAATGTTGCATATTTCCCACATAGAAATGAGATTAGAGTAAACTGTGATGGTGGTAGACTTAGAAGACCAGTACTAGTTGTGGAGAATGGAAAATTGAAACTTACTCCTGAACATGTTGAGAAATTGAAGAGGGGTGAGATGAAGTGGAGCGATCTTGTTAAGGAAGGTGTTGTTGAATATCTAGATGCTGATGAAGAGGAAAATGCTATAATATGTGTTGAGCCTAGTCAAGACTTGTCTAAGTGTACTCATGTTGAGATTATACCATCAATAATTCTTGGAGCTATAGCACACATAATACCATACCTAGAACATAATCAGGCACCAAGAAACACATATGAGGCTGCAATGGCTAAGCAGAGTCTTGGATTATCAACTTCAAACTTCAGATATAGAATGGATAGTCGTGGACATTTCATGATTTATCCAGAGAGACCACTAGTCACAACTAAGGGTATAAGTTTGGTAGGATATGATAAGAGACCAGCAGGTCAAAATGCTGTAGTTGCATTATTAACATATACTGGATATAATATGGAGGATGCAATAATAATGTCTAAAGCAGCGATTGAACGTGGAATGTATAGAAGCTTCTTCTTTAGAACTTACGAAGCTGAGGAGATTAGATATCCAGGTGGTGAAGAGGATAGGATTGAGATACCTTCATCAGATGTTAAGGATTATAAGGGTAGTGAAGCATATTCACACTTAGATGAGGATGGTATAGTTTCTCCAGAAGTGTTCGTATCTAGTGGTGAGGTACTTATCGGTAAGACATCACCACCAAGATTCTACACATCTCTAGTAGAGGCTGCTGTAAGTGCATTACGTAGAAGAGATTCCTCAGTAACTGTTAGACGTGGTGAGAAGGGTATTGTTGATAGTGTAATACTTACAGAGACTAATGAAGGTTATAAGCTTGTTAAAGTTAAAGTTAGAGAAGAGAGAATTCCTGAACTTGGAGATAAGTTTGCAAGTAGGCATGGTCAGAAGGGTGTTATTGGAATGATACTACCTATGGAAGATATGCCATTTACAGAGGATGGAATTATACCTGACATAATTGTAAATCCACACGCACTACCAAGTAGAATGACTGTTGGACAGATACTTGAGTCTATGGCTGGTAAGGTAGCTGCAATGAAGGGTTGTCTAGTTGATGCAACACCATTTGAAGGTGTTACTGAGGATGAGCTTAAAGAAGCATTGATCAAGCTTGGATTTAGATGGGATGGTAAGGAAGTCATGTATAGTGGTATTACAGGAGAGAAGCTTGAAGCTGACATATTCATAGGAATAGTATACTACCAGAAGCTACACCACATGGTTGCTGATAAGATACATGCAAGAGCTAGAGGTCCTGTACAGATATTGACAAGACAACCAACAGAGGGTAGATCTAGAGAAGGTGGTCTACGTCTAGGTGAGATGGAGCGTGACTGTCTAATTGCTCATGGAGCTGCTGCTCTACTTAGAGAGAGACTTGTAGAGTCAAGTGATAAGTACGTTATGTATGTATGTGAAGATTGTGGTATGATTGCGTGGTATGATGCAAAACTTAGAAAGCCTATATGTCCAATACATGGTGATAAAGGTAGAATAGCTAAAGTAGTTGTACCATACGCATTTAAACTACTACTTCAAGAGTTGATTAGTCTTGGAATATATCCTAAGTTAATACTTGGAGATCCTATAGAGGAGAGGAGATAGCAAAAAATTCCCACGTAGGTACGGTTTAAAATTGAGAATCCTGTAAGATTCTCAATAATGAAAAAATCTTCAAATAGACTACTAATAACCATATGCATAGTACTTGGACTTGCACTAGCTGTCTTAATACTATCAATTCTAGGTCAGGAAAATGCTAAAAATATTAATGAAGGTAAGGTAAGTACCATACCTGACGTTAGAAATAGCACATATCTAGAATTGACAAATAGAGACTGTATTACAGTTACAGTATATGGTCAGGGACATGTATCATATACTCCACAATTCATAGTTCTAGACATAGTTGTGAAAAATCCAAAACCAGACATGAATCTAGAGAAGATATATAACGACGTTGTGAATAAGGGTAATGATATTGTTAGACTACTCTTAGAAAATGGTTTTGAAGTTGAGGTTAAGACTATACAAATATCACCAACATATCAATATCCATACAAACTACAGGGTTATTTTGTTGAGTATTATATAAGAGCTAGAATAAGTTCAAATAAGACATACATAGTTTCGAAAATTATACCAAAACTTGTTAGTGATATGGTAACTCTAAAACTATACTACATGTCTGAAAATATTGATAAACTATATTCTAAAGCTTTAAAATTTGCCATAGAAGATGCTTTAAGTAAATTGAAAGTTCTTTCAAATACATTGAATATGAGTAAGATAGATATTGTAAATATTAAAGAAGTTGGAACATATGTACCATACATATATACAGTGTATGCAACTGTTAGAACAGGTACAAGTCCAACAATAATACCATCTAAATACTTCGTAAATGCTAGAGTTAGTGTAACTGCAAGATTGTGTAGAGGTTAGAAACCTGCTTTTAGAGGATCTTCAGGTTTTATAATTTCTCTAATTAGAACTGTTGCATAACTACCACGTACAAGTCTAAACACAATCTTCACACATTTAGAATCTCGATCAATTTCTAAATTTTCAATTATTGGATTTATAGATGCTTGTCTTATGGTTCCTGGACAATCAGCTTCAGGTATTTCATCAAGTTTAAACATTTCTAAACTAATTCCTTCATCTTTCAACAATCTTTTAAGGATATCATACTGTTTTCCGGATAAGATTCTTGTACCATATCCAGGCACTGGAAGTACTAGACACATCCTTCCTCTATCAATTTGCTCATTTACTCTATCTTTCAAACTTTCTGAAGATATGTATATTATATGTCTTGTAGGTAGTTTATTATGATCTAGAAGAACAGCAATATCACCAACATCTACATACTTTATAGATAATCCATATTCAATTCTCATACTTAGCAACTTGTTAAATAGATATGATTGATAACTTTCAATATATAGCTTTAATAGATCTGGAGGTAATTTTCTCAATGCTCCAACATAATCTCTAGGATTTTTATATAGATGTTCTATAACTTTTCTCTCAGGTAAAAATCTCAAACTTCTAGGCCAGTATTCCAATGCTTTAGCATAGTCTCCTTTCAGGAAGTATTCTCTAGCTTTTGCAATTTTTTCATCTTCTTCAAACCATGGTATTCCAATTAGCTCTCTAATAGCATCTTCAAATTTTCTTAAAATTATCAGTTTTCCTACTATGTGAGTATTTGGTCTTTGAATACCAAATCTCTGATAACCATAGTAGTTTGGTAGTCCACGTTCCTGTACTTGTTTAACTGTCTCATGTATTATATCTAGATTTTCAACATCTCTAATAACTATTGTGAATCTGTTGCCCCATAATTCTTGTGATGTGAATGGTCTATCCATATTTACTATAGCTTTAATACTTATTCTATCATCTTCGATCTTCTTAATATCTTCTATACCTACTTTAGCAGGTATTGAGAATATCTGTGTTGCTATTGCTACAGTATCTTTAAGTCCTGCATATGTTATCTCTCTTATATTTATATTAAGTGTTTTAGATATTTTAATACTTATAGATATTGTATCTATCTTCTTTTTCTCAATAACAATCCAATACCAACCACCTACCTTCGATTTTAATTCTATATTCTTGCCAGTATTTGAAGACCAGAGAACTGTACCATCTAGCAGTATTTCTTCAACTATGAAATCTTCAATTCTACACCTAATTTTTCCACCTGAACCTTCAGTATCTGTTATATACCATTCAAGACCAATCTTCCTATCTATCTCAGATCTAGATCTCTTAGGCATCTATATTCTCAATTCTCTACCTTTAGTGAATGTGTGTATAGTTATTTCTGGGTAGAATTGTCTAATGAAATCGTACGCATTTACTAATGGCCATGGTGCAGTTATTTCATCACTAAATATTGCTAATCCACGTTTCCACAATATTGTTAGTAAGTCTAGATAGATCTTTCTTATATGTAGAAATTCTTCACATGCCTCATATTCATTAGGCATCAATTTCTTAGCTAGTTCAGAATTTGTACTTAATAGTTCAAGTTCTTCTTCAGTATATGTCTTCCTAACTTCAGGACATGCTTTAGATATGCCAATCTCATACATGAAGTATATACTTCTATTAACATTATCAACTATGTATTGTAGTACTTTTGGAACTCTTGGAAATGCTCTACATGTTACAGGTTTATACTTATCATGTATTAGACATCTATCATCTTCAGATAGGAATGGACATGTACCTGTATCTGGATCTAGCTCAACTATGTACGATATGACAACTCTAACTCTCGATCTAAGTTCTGCAATTTTATATCCAGGTCTTATTATTAGTCTTTTATTAAGCATATTTGCAAGTCTTCTCAATATATGTACTTCATGTGGAAATATCGTTATTGGACTAATCTTACAGCAATATCCACATCCTCTAACACATTTGAAAGGTTTCAAAACCACGCTAGTGATGTCTATATAGGGTGTATATAAGTTCTAGATCTTAATCATATTAATAATCTCTGGCTTTAGAATACTCCTAATCTTATCAACAACTATAACTCTACCACCTAGATCTACACTATATTCTCCATTCTTCAAGATTTGTCTTCTCCTATCAATAAATACTGCCTTAACACCATATGCTATTGCCATTGCAACATCTTCAAATAGGCTATCGCCAATATGAATAACAACTTCACCATTTAGTTCATTTTCTACAAATTTTAACATTCTAGTATTTGGTTTTACTTCTTTAACAATATCTGCATATATCTCAACATCGAACTTATCTAAGTTAAATCTCTTTAGAAGTCTTCTAGTTGCACGACTTCTCCAAAATACTACATTTGAAACTATTGCAATTCTATATCCTAAATCTCTAAACATCTTCAATACTTCATATACTCCATCTGCAGGATACACACTTTCAGTTTCTGAAACTGTTCTACATATACTATCTTCAACATCATCAACAATATTCATACTTATAGGTCTTTCAAGAATTTTTTCTAGAAGTTTTTTAACTGATTCTTCAGGTGGTATATAGGTTAGTTCATTTTTTCTTCTTTTTCTAATTTCTCTATCTACAATATCAAAATATTCAATAATCTTATCTATAGATATGTCATATCCATACTTACTTAACTCTCTCTGAATTGATTGACAAAGCTCTCTCACAAATCTATCTCTATCAGGAACTATCAAGGTACCCCATACATCGAATGTAGCTATCTTCTGCACATTATGCTAGTTCGGACACTATTTATAAAGTGTTAATGTGTTGTCTATGCTAGTGCAGATCACTTTAATTAAATTTGTAGGATATAGAGAATGGACTGAGAGTTTAGGATTTGATAGAGAGCATATAATACAGGAAGTTCAGGGAAATCTACATAGAACTATTGTGAAACTATTCTCTGAGAAGGGAGGTATAGCTCATCCATTGAGGTATGATCTCATGATAGCGTTTACAAATGGATTAACAGTTGAAGATCATTTTAAAATACTTGAAGAATTACAAAAATATTCACCAACACCAATAATGATGTCTATAGCAGTACATAGAGATGTTAGAAATGCTGAGAAAATTGCTTCTAGACTACTAATGTCAAACTACAATTCTCACCACATAATAACTTATGGAGATATTCCTGACATGTCTGATATATGTATAATTCATGCAGATCTTGCAAATTCTATAAAACTACTATCTAGAAAGACTGTCTATGAAACTTATGAATACATAATGACTCTATATAGGAGATTTAGAAGATTGATATCAAGTATGAGAGGAATAGCACTATATCTTGGAGGTGATAATATGATTGGTGTTGTAAATCCTGAAGTTCTAAAAGACAGTTTTGAATTATTGAGAGAATTCTCTAAAAAACATAGAGTTAGAATGGGAATTGGTGTAAGTAAGATTCCTAGGGAAGCTATGAAGAAAGCTACAGAAGCTTTAGATAGGTTAAGATTAGAAAATAGGTTAGAGATAGTTATAGAGAGGTAATCTGATGATGATGGGATCACGGACAGATAAATGATGAGTCCTACTGCTCTGATTTTTGAGATAAGATTTTCCATAATAAATCAAGAATAGATAGTTTACTAGATACTACCTGTGTTGTGAATTATGACATAGATTTTAAAAAGAGAACATCCAGTTCAAGCCCTGATTTTTAGAAAGAGAATTATCATCATTGAAAATATTTGAAGAATATTTAAACGCTCACATACACAAAGATACTCGATGGTGAGAATAACCTGGTCTAAGGTTGCTAAGGTTTTGCGTGAGGAGTTTATGGAGGGTTTGAGGTGTAAGCTTTGTGGTGAAGAGATTGAAGAAGGAGAAAATGCACTAAAAACACTAAACAACATATACAAACACTACAAACAAAAACACCCAGAAACAATAGAAAAAATAAAACAAAAACTAACAACACCAAAAGCAACTGCCTAATTAGCAAACTATTTTAGATATAAAAAATCCTTCACACATATCTAAGTGTGGAAATGTTCTACATACTTTATTAAAAATTCTATATTTTGAATATCCATAAGATGCAGATATTCTAGGTCTAACTATGTCGATACTATAATTCTCATATATCTTCTCTATAATTTCCTCACCTTCTTGAGGTAGTAATGAACATGTTGCATATATAATTTCAATATCTTTAAATTGTTCTACAACATTCTTAACTAATCCATATTGAATATCTACATACCATCTCAATCTTTTCAATCCTCTCAAAGCTATCTTAATAGCAGGATCTTTACCTATAGCACCACTTGAAGAACATGGTGCATCAATTAGAATCTTATCTACATGTTTTCTAAATTTCAATATTTTTGAATCTCCAAGAACTATATCTACTCTATCAATATCAACACCACACCTCTTCAATATGTATACCATATTTCTCAACCTATCTCTAGATATATCTACAGCTACTACATGAACTCTATTTTCTGTAATTTGCATCATTAGACTAGTCTTCATTCCAGGTGCTGCACATAGATCTAGAATGTAATCTCCAGGTTGAGGATCTAGTGCATGTACTGTCAATATTGATGCCTTATCTTGTGGTATTGCTAAAAACTGTCTTACAGCTTCAACATGATGTACAGGTCTTCTAGCTTCAACAACTCTCAATAGGTATGGTATATCTCTGTCTACTTCAACTCTCAAACCTTGACTCTCTAAAATCTTTATACATTTATCAACATCTATTTTCAAGGTATTTACTCTTAACCACACTACCTGACTATTCATACTTTCAAGAATTTTCTCAACATCATTTGGATGTAGTAGTTCTAGTAATGTTTTGACAAACTCTATAGGGTACGAATATTTTATTGATAGATATTGAGCATAGTCAACATACTTCAACTCTTCAATCATGTCCAATACGTAGCTCTCTAGATTTTCAATTTTCAAACCTCTCTTCTTGAACAATTTCTTAACATACTTCTCAACAATATCTCTCTTTTTAAAATACTTAAAACCTTCAACTATAAGCCATGTTCTAACAATATCTTTACAAGATTCTGAATTAAACAATCTTTTAGATATGTATTTTAACTTGTAGTATTCTCTAACAACACTCTGTGCTATATCATAATATACTTTGAATGATTCTAAATTTCTCCATCTAGCTTTAACTCTCTGAAATGCCTTATCTATAGATATTTCATTTTTCAAAACTATGTACAGTATCTTAGATATGAAGTTTATTATCTCTTCAATATTTAATGTCATAACATTGGTATTGCATATAGAAGTTTTTTCTCAATAATTTTCATACTATTTTTATCAATAACATACTCATATACTAGATATGTTGTTGGTGTCTTAACTTCAGCTGTTATCTTCAGATTATCACCACAATCATCTACTCTAATAATATCTACGTGATAAGCATCAGGATGTTGTAATGCTAGATCCTTCTTAATGTCCTCATACACAATCTCGATACTCATAGAAGCATTAAACTGAAAAGGATCTTTAAAATAGTTGATAGGTGTCTCATAAGTTTGATATTATCATTGTTGGTGCTGGACCTGCAGGACTAGCAGCAGCATATGAACTATGTAGAAGAGGGTTTAAAGTTGTTGTGTTGGAGAGAGGTAAGAGACCTGGATCTAAAAATATGTATGGTGGTAGGATATACATATCTGAGATTGAAAAACATTCTTCAGATATTGCTAAAGATATTCAGAAGATTGGTAGAAGAGTTATTCGTGAGACTATAATGCTCACATATGGAAAAACATCACTATACTTCACTATTGAAGCAGATGATTGGAGTGGTGGTGTTGTTACATCATTGACAAGATTTGTAGAGAATTTAGCACAGAAAGTTGAGTCTAGTGGAGGTATATTAGTTACAAGTGCTAGAGTTGACTCACTCATAGTACAGGATGGTAATGTTAGAGGTGTTAGATGTGGAGTAGATACTTTAAATGCAGACTTCATAATAGATTCTGAAGGTGTTAATAGGATATTATTAGAAAATTCAAAACTTGTAGATAAGATATCTCCAGATAATGTTGCACTTGGTTTAAAAGAAGTCTATAGAGTAGATTCTAATGATATTAATAAGATTTTCGATCTTGAAGATGATAAAAGTATGACAGTTCTAGCTCTTGGAGAAGTTCTCGGATACATTCCTGGAGGTGCATTTATGTATATAGATAGAGGATATGTACATATTGGATTTGTAATATATCTATCACATTACTACAAGATTAAGAATTCTATAATAAAATTTTTCGAAAATATATACAAACTACCACTATTTAGACAAGTTGTTAAATATGGTGAACGTGTTGAATATGGTGCAAAGTTAGTACCTGTAACACCACTACCATCTATAAGTCCTGTAAATAGACTTGCAGTTATTGGTGATGCAGGTGGCTATATAGTACATATTGGACCTATAATTAGAGGTGTTGACTATGCAGTACTTTCAGGATTATTCACAGCTAGAGCTATAGTAGATATGATGGAGAGAGAGAAGGAGAGAGAATATACCTATGATAGATTTAATCAATATCTTATGAAGTATATGAAGAATTCATCAATGATTAGAGATTTAGAATTATTTAGAAAAGTTTACCAATATTACAAGGCTGAGGATATATATAGGAAATATGTCGGTTTTATAGTTGACTTTGCTAGAAATTATCTAGAAGTTAAAGATTATGTTAAAAGTATGAGTGAAGCATTCTATATAGCATCTAGAAGACATGGATTATCAATATGGAATATAGCTATAGATTATATTAAGAAGTTTAGAAAGATGTGAAAAATATTAATACATGCATACTCCATTCAAATTATGAGTTTTGATGAGAAGGTTAGAGTAAATGCATATTTAACACATCTAAAATCTCACATAGAGGTTGACTATACCAAGTGTAGAAATTGTAGAATAAGACCATGTACTAAGCTATGTCCTGCAGGTTGTTATAGAGAAACACCTGATGGTGATATAGTATTTTACCATGATGCATGTTTAGAATGTGGTACATGTAGAATAGTATGTCCATTAAATGCTGTAAGATGGAGTTATCCAGAAGATGGATTTGGCGTTTGGTATCGTTTTGGTTAAATCTAAATACCTAGAAATATGAAATGTTATTAAATATGGAAGAGCCAAACTATAAAATACTTTTCAGTCCATGGAGATTGACATATATAAGGACAGGACTCAGAGGAAAGATGCAGTGTTTTATATGTCAATACTTGAAGGAGAATAGAGATGATGAAAATCTAGTAGTTTACAGATCTAGACATAGTGTTGTAATAATGAATAGATATCCCTACAGTAGAGGTCATGTATTGATAGCACCTATGAGACATGTACCAAGTATATCAGATTTAGATGATGATGAACTATTAGACTACTCTAAAATTTTAAAAGCAACTTTAAAAGCAATTAACATAGTTGTCAAGCCAGACTATATGAATGTTGGTATAAATATTGGTAGAGTTGCAGGTGCAGGACTTGAAGAACATCTACATATTCATGTTATACCTAGATGGTATGAATATGATAGATATATTCCAGATGAGTTTAATGATGAAGAGATTTATAGAGATATGTATAATATATGTCAAGCTTTAAGAAGAGAGATTAGTAAAATATTGAAAGAGTAATGAGAATTGTATATACTATAAAATTTCTACCTTTAACATATCAGTATGGTCAAGTCTCAGTTCAGAGGTTTGGTATTTTAGAATTTTTAAATGAGTTAAATAGAATTTTGGAGAAGGCTAATGATGAACTTCTAGCTAAGGTTGGTAAGGGTAGAATTGTGTCAACTTCAATATCTATAGCTCAGGTAAGTGTTGGACCTATTGTTGGTTTATTAATTATTGTCTATGCTGTTGTTGAAGACAGTAATTGCAAACTCTATAAAGACCAATCCTAGAACTATCTTTTTCACATATAGGTCTACCACATACTGCACATACCATTACTGCTGACCTTCTTCTACATATGTAGCATAGTGTTAATTCACATACTTTACATATCTCGAGGTCTTTATTGTAATGTTTTTCACATACAGCTCTACCACATCTCTTACATGTGATTACAGCCTTCTCAGCTTCACATATTTCACATATCATTCTAGTAGTGCTATGTACTTCAATACGTCTGTTCTAGTTACTATACCTACAGGTTTTCCTGAGCTATCAATAACTATCAATCTTCCAATTCTATGCCTTAACATGAGTTTAATAGCGTCATATATATCACTGTCAATATGTATTACAGGTACTTCACGTCTCATATAGTTCATAACTTTACCATTTAGATCACCTTTAGCAACTGCAGATGCTAGATCACTAGTTGTTATTAATCCTATAATTCTACCATCATCATCAACTACAGGTAATGCACGTATTCTATGTTCTGCAAATATCTCTGCAGCTTCTCTCAATGTCACATCTTTATGTATTGTTATCAAGTTTCTAGTCATAATATCTGAAATTTTAACTCTTGGTATTATCATTATTCTATCAATCTGCACGACAATCTCATTTGAGGTTACACTCTTATCAACGACAGTTCCCTCAATAACTATCCTAGTGTTTAGTGAGGGGCCAATTCTAACCTTATCACCTATCCTGATAGTTTTCAAATCTCCTATAGTTCTAACTATAGCCTTATTTCCAAATGGATTCAGTAGATCTAGAATCTCTATACCTACAGCATACACGTTTACAGGCATTGAGCCAATATGTATTGGAACTATCTCATGTGCTAGTGGTGATACACTTGGAGATTTTATATATTCAAAAGCTTTCTGAGTTGGAATATACCCACCATACGGTCCTGTTTTCGAATCTATAAATCCCATAATCTTCAATGCAATCATTATATTTCTGATAGTTCCTTCATTAACATTTAGCTTCTCAGCAATTTCTCTAGACTTTATTGGTCTACGTAACGCATTATACAATTCGACAAGTGCTGTAAGAATAGTTGCATAAGTGTTGGGAAGTCTCTCCATCGTTTAGATTATTGTGCTTATATTTTTTAATTTTTCACTAAGGATCATATATAGATCTATGTAGTCTCAACATAATCTAGATAGATTTTGAAGTCTTCAATGTAGCATGATTTAAATAGTACAAATTTGCTATCTCTAAACTTAAACAATACTTGAAGAGTAACATCTTCACACACTTCTAAACATATATCAGAATTAATGCATATACTTTTACCAGATATGAAGTCTATACATATACGACAGTTGTCTCCAAACTTAGAGAATCTCAATATTGCAGGTTCTCTTGGTATTTCAAAATTTTCAGAATATACTTCAAATATTAACATGATAGTATTTCTTACAGGTCTCAGGTCTATTAGTGTTAATTTTAATTCCATTATTATCTCAATACTATGTCTGCAATCTTTTTAATTAATGTATTTACATCACACTTCACTAAGTATGTACAGTATTTCGATATTGGTGCATTTTCATCTATGTTAACTGCTATGATCGTATTACAATCTTTAATACCTGTCATATGTTGTGGTGCTCCTGATATTCCTAGAGCTATGTAGAGTCTTGGTCTAATTATCTTTCCTGATTCTCCTATGAGGAATTTTGTTGATAATAATCCTCTATCAGTTACTTTTTTTGTTGCTGCAATTCCTATTCCTAACTTTCTAGCTATTGCTTTTAAAGTATCTATGAGATCTCTATTAACACCTGCACCAACTCCAATAACTATCTTATGCTTTTCAGGCATTATATCACTATCAGGATCGTATATTTGACTACTCTTAACATATTCAATATTCTCAACATGTATATCAAGTTCTTCATGAACTACTTCACATGTATCATATAGTTCTCTAATTGTCTTAGCTGATGCTCTTACAGTGAACATCTTAGGCTTTCTATCAGGTATGTATATGTGTGCTAGAATATTTTCTCCAAAACTTGGTTTAACAGCTACAATCTCACCTCTATCATCTACATATATATCAGATACATCAGCTACAAGTCCTGTTTCTAGTTTAGCAGCTACGTATGGTGCAATTTCTCTACATCTTAATGTTGCTGGAAACAGTATTGTAGTTATATCACTTCTAGATTTACAAAATCTATACAGTGCTTCTCCAAATAGTGTTGGACTATATATACCTTCAGGTATGTTTTTTATACGTACATTGTATACTCTCTTAAATATTTTTAAATCTCTAATTTTTGATGTTACCATTATTGAGTTTATTACAACACCTTCAACATCTTCATTAAGCTTTTTAGATATTCTATATGCAATATCTACAATACTTATAGATTCCTGTCTCGGTTGTCTACTTTGGGGTATATAGTCTACATATACTAGTACTGTCATTATTATTCACCTTCCTTAAATTTCTGTATAAGATCTATTAACCACTTTGAGATATATTCTAAATCTTTCTCTAATATTTCAGGTTTCTTATATTGATATACATAATTTTCAACCTTTAAAACTCTAGTAGGACTACCTGCTAGACCAATCTTAGAACTTTCTAAGTTTAATTCTTTATTAGTTATTATTTTAACCTTCTTCTCTATCTTTGCATTTATCTTTCTAGATACTCTTATTGGTATTACAATATTTTTCTTATATATTGAGAAGATTGCTGGTAATTTAACTTTATACTCTTCAACTCTATCTTCATCTTCAAGTATTCTCTCAACATTTACAACCTTATTTACAAGATCTATCTTGACTATATTGTTCACATAGTATATGTATGGTATTGATAGTATTGATGCTATTTGTGCAGGTACGTGACTTGTTAAGCTATCTGCAGCTTCCTGTCCTGTAACTATGAGATCGAAGTCAGGTATTGCATATTTTATAGCTGATGCTAATATGTAGGATGTTGCTAACGTGTCTGATCCTGCAAATGCTCTATCACTTACAAGAATTGCATCATCGACACCCATGCCTATAACATCTTCTAAAACATCTTTAGCGAAGGGTGGTGCCATACTTATAGCTGTGACTTTACCACCATACTCATCTCTAAGTTTAATTGCAAATTCTATAGCTACATAATCCCATGGATTTAATGTTGTTGGAACACCTTCACGTATTAGACTGCCTGTCTTCTCATCTACCTTAACTGTAGATACTATCGGTACTACAGTCTTTACAAGGACTACTATCTTCAACATTAATACTTGAGTATTGTCTAGTAACTATTTAACAATTCTTACAAATACCATACCCGATATGTTAACTTCCTCTAAAACACCATCATTTAGAAGCATGTTATATATAGCTTCATATTTTGCAGGTGCTCTCTCCTTTAGAAAATCTAAAATTTCAGGTTTTGGTACAAGCTCACCATCATACCTACTCTTCAACTCATCTACAATATCTTGAACTGTCAACCTTCTACTACATGAATCTCTTCTACATACATAATACTCATCTTCAGGAATGTTGTAGTACACTACTAGATTCTTAATTTTCATAAGTTCTCTAGCTAGACTATCAACATCTACATCATCAGGAACAACATCTGATAGAGGTATACATTTAGAGTTACTTGAAAATACTACAGTTAGAACACGCTCAATGACTGACTTACTAATTTCCACACTAGACTAGTAGAGTAATATTTAATCAAGAGCTTGTTTAAAATATCCTAAAACGTGTATTAGATAGTCATCAGGTGTCTATATGTTAATTAAAGTTCCTGTAACTGTAATAGTTGGAAAACAGGATAGTGAAATAACACTATGTATTATCGAGGGTAGAAATATAAGTATTGCAAAACCTACAGATGAGATACCTAGAGATATCGTAGAGACATTGACACAACTGGAAATTGAAGATGACTTAATTAGAGGTCACGTAGCAATAACATCATTCGGACATTCAACAATAAAAGCAGTAGATCCAGGAAGTATTGAAGGTGTATGCTATATTACTAGAAGTGGAGATCTTGTAGAGTTACCAAAGATAAATCTAACAAAGTCTTCAATATTTAACAAAGACTTCAGTAGATGGGTTAATGTCATGTCATTACCAATATTCTTAAACAACATATCAAAAGATGATAAAGATACAATAATACTAGCACCAAGTAGACTTGGCGAAAATTTATGTATAAACTTTGGATATATGAATATAGAATCTGTAAAAATTTTAAAACACTTCATTAGTAAGGTTAGAAAATTTAATGAACAAACAATGATATCTGTATCATGTATTGGTAGAATACCTCAAATACCTCTTGAAATATCTATAATACACGAGGATAAATATCTACTATTTAGAATTTACCTAAATACAATAATGAAAATTCATGGAAAATTTAGATTCTTAATAGTAGTTGCTAAAGGTGGTAATGTAGTTAAGAGATATATATCTGAGAAGATTGATGAGAATGTTATAAGTATGATTGATGAAGCCTATGAACTATTTAGAAATATCTAACCTTATAACTTCTTAAGAATCCCACTATAATTACTAGACATATGGATAGTAGGATTGAAAGTACGTAGAGAATGTATGTGTAGTAGTTTTCTGAAGTTGTTCTGAATGAATTATTCATATTGTTTAGAGATATACATGCACCATATATCTCTCCAGCAAGTGTGTAGAGAAATCCTGTATATGTGTAGTTTACGTTTACATCACCTAGAATAGGTACGTATATTATAACTCCTCTACCCCCTCTGATAAGATCTTTAAAATACCATGACTCTCTAGTACCTTTTTGAAAGCTTGCCATTAATATTATAAACTTCCTATTTCTATAGTACTTAAATATGTTTTGAATATTTAATCCTTCTCGAATAACTATACATGAAATATTCATACTATATGCAAGATATTGTAATGCTGGTGATGTACATACTATCACTATCCCTGGACATTCAATTTTTATTCTCTCACCTATATATTTTAAGTATTGTTCAAGTTTCTCAATATCTTCATCAAACTTTCTATAATAAATCTCTACTATATCTCTACTACACCTATATACTATGCATAGTTTAGGTAGTGTAGATTTTATGAGAGCTTTCATATTCTCTGGATATAGCCACCATCCATGTGAATTTACTATATCTGTGTATGGATATTTTAAGAATTTTAATCCATTTTTCTCATAGTCTTTTAATGTTGTTACTATTTTTGCATATTTTATCAATCTATACTCAATTGAGAAATGCCATAGAGGAATATATATTTGACACATCTTGACCTTACTTATCATTCTTGGTTTTACAGGTATGTAGTGTGGATTTACATTACCTGTAAGTATTGTAATTATGGTATAGTTTTTAGGTAAGACTTGTTCTAGAGCATACTTCTCTATTGGTGCTGTAACTACTATACATTCTCTAGATTGAACTACATTACTTAAAGCTGCTACTAGTATGGTCAATATTAGCAATATTATGATTATCTTCTCAATTCTCACTGTGCTTTCTCTGTTGAGGTAGGTTAAAATACATGCCTTTCTAATTATTAAATATCCGCATGGATCTAGTACTTGAAGCAGATAGACTATCTATCTCAATATCTGGAAAGTACATAATTAGAGATGCATCATTTAGAATTGGAAAGTCTTGTCTTGTAGCTGTTATTGGTCCTAATGGTGCTGGTAAGACTACTTTAATGAAGACTATTATTGGTCTTATAAAGCCAAGTTCAGGTATTTTGAAAGTTTTTAATTATGAAATTTCTAATAAATCTAAATATCCTACTAAGCTTAGAGAGAAGATTGGATATATGCCTCAGAGAGATGTTATTAACTATGTTGTTCCAATAACTGTAAGAGATATATTGATGACAGGATTACTTGAAAAACTTCCTCAACCAAGACTTATAATTCCTAAATTTTTGTGGGATAGAGTTTACAAGATTGTTGATGAGTTAGGTATTTCAGATATTCTTGATAAGAATTTTCAAGAGCTTAGTGGTGGTCAACAACAGAAGGTATTATTAGCTAGAGCTCTAGTTAAAGATCCTGAACTTCTAATTCTTGATGAACCTCTCAGTAATGTTGATGAGATTAGTAAAGTTGAAATTTTGGAATATTTGAAAGATCTTGCTAAAAAATATTCAAAAACTATACTATTAGTAACTCACGATATTGAAATTGCAATGTCATGGTCTGACTATGTGCTTCTAGTTAATCAGGGTAGAGCTACACTATACAGCTCTAGAATGGTTGAAGATATTGATAAGTTCTTAAGACACTATCCTGAAAAAGATAGGAAAATAATACCAACAAGATCACCATACTGTGCATGATTAATCTACTAGTCAAGTTAGTATGTTTATCAGCATTGATATCTATAGTATCAGGATTTACATCAACATACACATCAATCTCTAGATCAAGCTTTCTAGTAGTTACTGTATCTCACGCAATACTTGCATCATTATCAATACTATTCTACATAGTCTACATATTCAACATATCTATAAATCCACTACTAGTTTGGATTGTTGTAATATCTACATCATTAATAACTTGCGGATTTATTATACATGTTCGTGAATTATCAGAAAGAGATCTTATCTTATCTACAATATTTGCACTATTTCTAAGTATTGCTGCACTATTCATGGCTATACTTCCAGGATTTATGATATCTAGAATGTGGAGTTTTCTTACAGGTAGTATATTTCTAATATCTGACCAGGATATATTTATAATGTTTATAATTTGTCTATTCTGTTCTACATTATTTACATGGTTTTATAGAGAGTTTATATTGATATCATATGATTATGATTATGCACTTTCAACATCTATTAGAGCGAGAGCATTATACTACTTACTTTCAATACTTATATCATTAACAACACTTGCATGTGTATATGTTCTTGGACTATTTGTAACATATGCAGTATTACTAATACCTGGTTCAGTATTAATAAATGCTAAAGTTAGACCAGTATATACAATATTTCTAACGTCTAGTCTAGTTTTTATAACATTAATAATCTCGATATTTCTATCTATAAATTTGAATATTCCACCTTCAGGTCTTTGTGGAATTATTATTAGTATATTTGCAGGTCTTGTAGTTATTGCTAGAGTTTTACTATCTAGATTGAGAATTAGAGTCTAGCTTTTAACCAGTTTCAACTTCTCTAACTTTCTCCTCTTTCTGTTCTTTAAGATCTCTAATAATTTCTTCTGCAACCTTCTTCCCTGAAAGTATCATACCTCCAAATATTGGACCCATCCTAGGTAGTTTATATACTGCTGCTGTTGCCATTCCTGTTGTGTATAGTCCTGGTATTATCTTCTTACTATACTTAACTACTAGATCATCTGCAAGTTCAGGTATTGCTGGTCCTTCTCCAAGTACGTCAATCTTTATGTTTAATTTCTTTGCTGCTAATCTAACTACAGATGCTTCATGTCCTGTTGCGTCAACTACGGCGTTTGCTTTTATGAATAGTGGATCTACCCATAGTTGAGACATGTGTACTGCTGTCCAATTTATTACTACTCCTGTAACTTTCTTTCTCTCTCTATCAGTTACTATATCTTCAACAGTTACTCCAAGTAGCATTTTTGCACCTGCTTCTAGTGCAGATACTGCAAGTTTTGCTATTAATTCAACAGGATCTACTATTAACACATCGTCAGATTCTACATATCTTATCTTGAAATCTTTCTCTAATATATTTCTCAATGATTTTTGTACAACAACTGCAGGTATTAACATTCCACCACCTCCAATACCACCTCCAAATGATAGTCTTCTCTCAATTATCAAAACTTTCAAACCTTCCTTAGCTAGGTAGTATGCACATGCCATACCTGAAGGTCCTGCACCAACAATTGCAACATCTACCTGTGAGATATCTATGAGCTTCTCCATACCATATCTAAGTATGTTCTGCGTTATTGTTCTCTCACTAACACCTTTGAGATCAATCTCCATCTTGTCCAATTATAGTATTGTAGACTAACTATTAAATTGTACTGTGAATAGCAATATTGAATAGTTAGTTAAGGATATTCTATACATGCCTTTAAATATTAAAATAGTAGAACATAGAGCTAACTCAATACTACAGATATGCTGTATGTTGAATAGAGATGATTTCGGATATAGACTTGTATGGAAAGTAACGTCAATAGCTCAGATGGCTGTAGACTTGATATTCTACATATGTAGAAACATCACTAGCGGAACAACATGTGGAAAAGTTAGAGAAGCTGCAGAAACGTTGAGAAGTCTAGGTGTAATATCTTCAGACTCTGTAAAAGCTGCTGTAGAACTTCAAGAAATTCTAGATAAGATATCTAGAATGGGTGGTGTAGAACTCATAATGTTCATAAGAGAGAATATGGATGACATATCCTGTAAAGCATCAACAATAGCACAAGACTTGTTAAGATATGTAGATAAGGTTAGACATGGACTAGCTAGACATTAAGAAGATACTACTTTTATATCCAAAACATGAATATAGCCGATTAGTAATGCTTGAGAAAATAGTAATTGAAAATTTCAAATGTTTTAAAGATAAGAGAGAATTCAAATTCTCAAAAATAAATTTAATATATGGAAAATCAGGTAGTGGAAAATCAAGTATAGTACATGCATTAAAACTATGTTTAAAAACATTTCTACTAGATCCAATATTGAGAGAGTATGACTATGCTATAGATCAAGTAAGAGAACTACTACCAGATAATGATATTTCAAAAAGAATACACATATATACTAGAGGAACAATAACATTACCATACGTTAATAAGAATGCTATATTTGACATAGACTTCTCACTATCAGTAAGTGATGGAACACTTAGCACAGGTATAGAAATTGAAGATGCTAAAATAACAAGATCAGAGATGTTACAGGCAATGTTTTCATACGTTATTAGAGAGTACAACTATGATAAGTATAGTATAAAGATAGAAGCACACTACCTATCACACTGCGTATATAATGTTAGAGTTGTATATCCAAGAATAACAATACTAGATAGAGAACTCTTCATAATACTATACCAAGAAATATTTCCAAACATGTTAAAGGAAAGTATAAAAATATTAACACCATATAACAATATTGCACAGTACTCAATAATACCAAATATTGAAGATCCAAATATAGAAACATATAAGATATTACTAACGGATCCATGTGTAAAGTATAGAGTTAGTAAAATTTTATCCGAAATATTTAATAGAGAGGTAATTATAGATGTTAGAAGAATTAAGAATAGAGATGAATACATTATTGAAGATCTATCAACTTCAAGACCTGTATCATCTCTAGAATCATCATTTAGAAATATACTAAACATATGTACACTAATTGAAAATTTGAGAAATAACGGAACTCTTATAGTTGATGATTATGACTCACTCATGGGAGATGACCTGCTTACTAAAGTTACAACGATAATAGTTAAGAGAGCTCTATCTAGAAATATTCAACTAATCTTAACATTTAGATATAGGAGAAATTTAGATGAAGTCTTTTCAAAACTACAGGATTTAGTTAAAGATGGTTTAGAAATTATTGAACTATAGATCCATATTAATAATTTCGTAGTAGTATCTTGATGGTAGTTGTATTGTATTACATTTAGAAATTTTTAAACATTCAATATGTGAATTATATACTAAAGATGATGACATGTATATTGTAAACTCATCTCCAATAACCTTATACAATCTATAGTATGATTCTCTACGTCTAGCTCTTTCAGTTATGTGACTTGTAATTACTAGTTTTCTACTATTGAGATCTCTAATGTATATACTTGTCATGAGTGCTGTCTTTGTATATTTTTCCATAATTTCAATAATTATATCATCAATATTCTTACCCTTATTCAACATGTATGCAATATATATTGAAAGTGCTTTACTGTCAGTTACATAATCTTTCAAATATGGCATACCTATACTGTCTAGTATATCTATCTTCTTAACAGCACCATTATGAGCAAGTACTACTTTGACATTTCCGAAATCTATCATGTATGGGTGAGAATGTTCAAATCCAATAGGCTCTCCCTCGCTTGCAGCCCTTATGTGCATTATTGTTAGTAGTTTTTCAAATTTGCATAGTGTCTTAACTATGTTTTTAAATGTATCTTCATCTTCATATATTGGTTTCGAAGATCTGAAGTATAGTTCTACATCTCTACATGTTGCATATATTCCCCAACCATCAGGATGGTAATCATCTATTCCTGATAGTATGCCTATAGTGTCATGTCTAGAAACTTTTAACATTGTTTCACATATTTCATTCAAAATTTCTCTATCTACTTTACCTACATATGTACATATTCTACACATATTACTAACTTGTAGATAATTCTTCTACTTTAATTTCTTTTAGTGTATTTATGATTATACATGGAGGTTTTGTACAATTCTCTCCGGATGTTTTCACGTTTGTTGGCACTATTAAGTATATGCCTCCTATAGCTATTATGTGTATGCTTTCTATACCTATAGGTGTTGTTAAGTTAATACTTAATACTTTAACCGGCTCTGTTGTTATACAAATACTTCTACTATATAAACATTGTAGAGTCGTCATAATGCTATAGTGCCTTTCTGATGACATTCCTATATGCATTATGCAGTATGATACGTATATCGATACTGCTATGAACGAAATTAGTATGAGCGTATAAATTACGGCATATCTCATAACGTATTAATATTTCGTAAAGCTAATTTTAAACATGGTGACAGAGAGATTTCGTTCTCTATTTTCAAGGCAGAAAAAGGAGAGAAGTGAATCTGAAGGTGATAAGCTGGTCCAAGAATTACATGATGTATTTCAGGGACTCGAAGAAGCTAGAGCAGAACAGCTAGTACTTTCGAGTACCCCTAAAGAAGAGAAGAAGGAAGAACCGGCACCGGTATCCGTGGAGGAGGAGAAAGAGATGGTAAGTATTGAAGAGAGTAGTAGTGAGATAAAAAGTAAAGAAACAAATGTAATAAAAAGCCAGACAGAATCGAGTGAAAAGTTAGAAGCAAAAACAGATAAACCCATCATGTCAGATACTCTAGACATGGGCTCGGTATCTAACTTGTTTGAGGTCTTTAAGACAGAGTTTCTCGAGTATCTAGTTGATAAATCTGTAAGAGATCAGAAAACGAGAGATTTACTATTCAAGGCATTATCAAAGCTTGAAAAAGAAGATCTTATCGAGATAATAAAAATAATGTATAAGATAATAGATTCTAAATTGTCAGAATCATATGCTCATAAAACAACGTCTGCAGTAGAGCAAAGTAAAAAATCAGAACATGCTGAGGAGAGGAAAGAAAAAGAAGAAGAACTCGATCTATCATCTCTCCTTGGAAGTTCATGATGTTTCTTGCTTATAGAATATCACTTCAATAATGATGGTTTTATTTCTTAGAGTTACCTCATCCTTAAGACCGCATAGACTCAAATAGTCTGATGTTATATTTACAGTTCCTCCAAAGAACACTATAGTTCTCGTGGTTGCTCTTATATAGCCCTCTAAACCTATACCACTCCACAAGGAGTATATCCTGATTATACATGTGTTGGTATTTTGAGAAAGACATTTCTTAATGTCTGTACACGTAATATTATAAAATGTTATATTAATACATGCCGATCCCATTTTTAACCAAGGTCTTATGTATGCAGTACATTTTCCATTTGAAAATGCGTTGGACTGATATGCTAGAACGTTATGTATTGATAGTGTGATGTTTGTGGTATTTGCAAGGTACACTATATTGACTGTGTAATTATAATCTACCTGTACCAGAGGATATGGTATCTTCACTCTGACAGATATACCACTAAGTAGAGTATCTAGTTCAAAGATGAGCATCTTTTCCCAAAGCGTCTCATAAGATGTTTTAATGATTCCATAGAGTGCTGAAAAAGCTATAATTCCAACGGCAATCATTATGATAGCAACAATCGCAGTCATGATAGCCTCCATTGCTTCACTATGAGGTACATCTCTTAGATAGTTCTTCTATTCTATTTCTCAGTTTACGTATGTAAGCCTCTATCTCTTTCTCCGCGGTTTCTAATGTTGATAATGCTTGTTTAAGTAATGCTATGTCTCTTTCAGTAAGCTTTATATCTACTATGTTTAACCTCAAACTCTCAATAATCTTCTCAGATAAGCATTTCAAACATTCAGATAGCAGACTTAAAGTATCAAGTACTAACTCATCGCAAGATAGCCCAATCTGTTGAATATCCGCAGCAAGAGATTCTTCTATATTCTCCTCCTTATCCTTCTTTGACTTACCTAGTCTCATTAACAAATATGTTAATTAAGTGTTTAACAACATTTACGTATATGCCGCAAGAAAAGATCAAGGAGAAGAAGGTTAAGTTAAACAACATTGATCCTGAAAAATTTATAAAATTCGTCATAAACGTACAACGAAAACACAAACAGAGATTAAGATACAGAAAGAAGCGAGATAGGCGTAAAAAAGAGCTTAAGATTAATCAGAGAAGAAAGACTTCAAGCAATAGATGTAAACTAAAATTCAATATTTTTAAAATATTCTTAAAAACTAAAGGTAGTACTAAGGCAGAAAAGAAGAATGAGAAAAAGATTAGTAAAGACAGTCCAAAAAAGATATATAGATTTTTAAGGGAAAGATCTAAGTAGAACTATGTTTTTGATATCAGCTCGGTCTTACTATTATTGTAAGGATCTTATACGGTAGGCATATAACACCTTCACATCCTTCAGGAAGTACTATAATTGGCGTATACTCTAGCAATTTGCTACTGAAAGTACAATTTGTAACTTCGTTAACAAGATTTAATCGTGGGATTACTAAAGTACACTTAGGTATAGTATTATTCTGGTACTCAAATGTGATGTTCTCCGCTATTATTTTCGGTTTAATAAGTACAGCTTTCAAGCTTGATGATACAACTTTTGCTGGGGTGTGAATAGTTATGTTTATATTATCGCCTGGCAGTAGCGGTTCATTAAGAGTTACGTTGATTACACCGATTCCCGAACTATTAAATGTAATAGGCATAGACATGTATAATCCAGGTCCAACTATAGTTGCTGGCACTGTTACGAGATTAAGTCCATTAGCAATTATCACTATTCTTAATTCGTTTGCACCAACCCAATCAGTAATTATCTTAGTTATATTAACTTGGGTTGTTGGAGTAATTGTGACAGTATTTGAGTACACAGTATTTCCGTTAGTTGTTGTAAATTCGAGTATTAACTCTGTCTTATTGATTAGTATTACAGGTTGTTCAAGATTGCATAGTAAAATATCTGTTGACAAGTCTTTGCATCTTAAAGGAATTGTTTCTCCATTTATGATTACAGATGCATTAGCTATACTTCCTAGAGTATTGTTGACAACTATCAGTACGGATACTATCTTTGCACCTTTAATATAAGATATATTGGATATATTTATACTATTGTAGTTTTCTAAAATACTTCTAAGTAGGTCTTCTATACTTGTTATTGATGATATCGGAATTATCTTCAGATATACACTCGTTATAGATGTTGGTCTTATAGAACACATTGCTAAAGTTGTGTTTCCACTAATGATATATAGGTAGTGCACTTCCTTATCACTAAATGTTAGTGTAAATGTAATGTCTGCGGAAGAACCTTGAATTAGTGTTATATTCTTGACTTCTATAGTGTACTTCCCGTTGTCAAGTAAGCTTAGCGTCACTGTACCGTTAGATCCTAGGTTCACTACATGTGCGGTTATGTCTATAGGTTTTCCAGGTATGTACATTGTAGGACAATTTAGACTTGCAATATATGGTATTGGTACCAGCGGTCTGCAGACATATAGCGGTTTAACTATAATGTCTCTAGTAACATTGTGTATAGATATGTCGACACTACTCTCACTTACGTTGGGCGTGCCGATATTTACGTTATTAAATGTACATAGATACTTCACTCTAAACAACATACTATTCACGGTCAAGTTGTGATATATGTTAAACTCGATTGGCAATACTATGTCGACATTTTCCCCATTCTTGATGTTATATATAGTGTATGTTAACCCAGCCTTATATATTGGCGTGTTATTCTCCTCTATATATGCTGCTAGAGGTGATAGACTTACGGTTTTTGTAACTATTCTGTACTTAATCGTAGAGTTCGATAGATATGGTTCCTCTATTTCAACAATAGGTTGCACTAATATGCTGTGTGTATAATTATAGTATACGTATGCGTATTCATATGCTGCGAGTGTTACATTATACAACTTTGAAATTTTTACGAACGTTTTCTCTGGTATAAGTGTATAGAACACAAACACCCTTGAATGAACATTTTTAAGGTCAAGTTCTTTAACTGGATAATTCTCTTCGAATCCGACAATGCACCAGTATTTATTACATGACGGTATAATTAGGCTTATCTTTTGGCTATGTTCAAGTCCACAGTACACCTCCTTTATGAGAATAGTCAAATTCGTAGTCTGATTTATAGGGACTATTTTACCAGACGTTATATTCACTATCTTACATGTAGAAGATGACGAGTATAAACCTCTAATCAATTTAGTAGGATTCATTAAAGCTTCCTCTAGATTCTTGAGCGAGTTAAATAAGCTCCATGAGGAGTTACATACTACACATATGTTACCTAAACATGCGCCAGATATAGTTCTGGTCTTATAACCTATACTTCCAACAAGCAGTATGTAGTCGAGAACTATCAAGCGTAATAATAGTTCTCTAGTTATAAGCCCCCAAAAGTCATATCCAGAATACTTATTAACTACGGCTAGTACTAGGTCAAGTATGTCTAGAGGATACGATGCCGTTGTGAAGACGTAGCCTTTTAGCAATCCTGACTTTCCTATGTATGTCTTTGCCTCGGATAGTGTTATGTAAGTCTGTCCCTCAAATACACTATACCAATCTATTGCTAACACATATATCTTTAAATACGTGTTAGCACCTTCTATATTTAGAATTCTCACAACTTTTCCACCAACATCGGCTAATCTTAAAAATCCTGTCGAATTTAACATATATTTCACATTGTTGAGATATACTATCGTCTTGGGTCTGCTCGACTCCGTACATAGCTCTACGTTAAAGTCTATGATAAATCCAGCACGTTCTAATCTGTTCAGTATTCTCCTAATCTGTGGTATATTTCTAACGTAACTCGATAAGTCTATACAATATGTTCCGGGTTCGTTCGAGGATACGTTTCCTATAACTTTAACGTATGATATCTGTTTAAAATATATGCTTCTGTAATTTGGATATGGCTTATAGGTTTTAGGCACTGGTATCACTTTAGCAAATCTTGATAATGTGTAGCCATATGCGGTGACTAGTGTTAATATACAGGACATCACAGTTACTAATAGTAGTATTACGTAGATTTTACGTGTAAGCATCGCACCCCCTATAGTTACAGCTAGATCCGGGTTTAAAATACTAATCTCATTATACGATTCCCAATCTTAGCAGTATAACTCCATACAAGTTAAATATATTTTAAGGAGTATGAAAGGATATAGTTTTAGTGAAATATGCCGACCAAGTTTGTAGGAGTGACTAGTTTTGGCATTGGTGGAGTAGGTAAGAGCACGATTGCGCTGGCTCTTGCTACAGAATTTAGTAAGTACGACCTTTCGATACTTTTCGATAGTTCCCATATATATGAACTTTTAAAAAGCTCAACTATGATGGAACTTCCTCGAGCAAAAATATTTGGCAACCTCATAGTAGTTGGTATAGAGAGAAAGAGATTAAATGTTTTAGAAGAGCAATCATTAAGCACGGCAATACAGTTGCCATACATTGACCACATGAATGATAGATTGATAGACAGTATAAGGGCTATAGTGGAAATAATAAATAGGAGATTAAAGAGGGAGGTCAAGTTCGCTATAATAGATTTTCCAACATATATTGAAGAAACTAGTATTAAAAAGTGTCTAAAAATCTGTGATTGTCTTGTTGTGGTACTTAGACCATACATGAGGATACTTAAGGAGATAAGTAAAATAGGGAAGTCCATAAAAGTAGAAGAGAAGGTTATAGGAGTCCTATACGTGTTAAATATGTGGCCTAGTAATGTCAAGTATGATAGCAAGACTGTTAAAAAGCTATTCAATATAGACCCTTCAGAGCTTAAAGATCTGGATATTACAATAGTGCCAGAATTAGATGTAGTTAAAGATGAGAAAAGTCCTCTAACAGTGGCACAGTATATAGTAAAGCGTGGGTATCTAAAAAGACTTGTTGAGAAGATATTAGAAATGGAGGGTTTAAAAGAGACCACTAGCTTATAGTAACGTTAATACCTCTTTCATCAATAATTTCAATTTTGTAATTTGTAGTTTCAGAACTGCATTTAATAACTATTGCTGACATGTTTAAACTCATGAGTAATGTCCTACTGTATGTACATACGACATTACTCGTACTAGTGACTGTTACGTTTATACTAAGTAATGCTCTATCGGTGAATACGTAGTATATACCAGGCTTTACCTTGATGACAAGCATATATGCACAGTAGCTTAAACATATCTTAGGCCTATTTAGACATAGCGTACCATTATAATATTTGTAGCTCAAGGCATTCACTACGATATAGCCTTCGTTACTTAAAGTAATTAACGAAGTGAGTATGCTATACATATCCACACACTTTTCCCTCAACAATTGAAGATTTAACTTCTCTAGCACAGTATCGTATCGATATTTGGTCAATATAATACTATATATAATGTTTGAATTAGCTCTTAATAGGAAAGTATCTAGACATTCTGCAAAGCTTTGATTTGTTAAATATGCCCATGCTGTACAATGTGCATCTGCAGCATAGTATTTCTCAAGCGATATGTAGTAGATAGGGTTCGGTCTGTACTTAATAAAGATTATTGCTAGAATTATTGTCAACATTATTATGAAAGTTGCTAACGTAAGTCTCATTATTTACACCATACAAAGAATGCTTTACAGAATTTTCCTCCACATATAACTAACGTCGTATTATTCATGTATCTGCAGTCACAGATTACATAGACAGTATCACTGCTGGGTTTTATAATCGTGCACGAATTCGGTTTTTCCTTAACATACACGCTAGTGTTAGATGATACCTTAAGTACTGCATATCTATCAATTCTGACATAGTAGTCTAGAACGACAATGCTATTATTTAAAACAAGCTTATGTACTAACATAGTGTATATCAGAAATAGACATATCGATATTAATCCGATAGTCACTATGGCGTATACTATAGCCGGAGTAGGCATTTCTTGGAATATTTTATAGGTGCGGCACTATAAAGTATTTCACTATTACTTGAGTACATAGTAATACTATTGCTGTAACTAGTGCTATTTTCATAGCTCTGGTGCTACTACTACAACCTCGCATTATCATAAATACTGCAAGTGTTACTATTGGGGGTACGTATGTTATTGTTGTATTTAATGATTGTACTATCGCTTCGGGGGACATCTGAATCGGCAAATTTGTATATGCTGGAACTGAGGTTAAACTAAAACCGAACATTTTCATCATCTTTAATGCAGGTAATAGAAGCGTTACAAACCATATCTGCATACCTATCATAGCTAATGCAAATCCTACGAGCATCAACACATTAACTTTAACGTTTTTCATAACCTTGTTCATAGCATTAAATATCTCCACGATCATCTCTCTAAACATCCTAACTATGCCAAGTCCGCCAATATCTTCGAGATGTGTTAAGAGGTTTTTTATTGCATTAAACGGATAAGTTCTTGTATATATCTCGTAAACATCTCTACCAAGAATAGTTTGAAGTGCCTGATCAACAGGTACACCTTTGATAAGTCTAAGATTTAGAACTCTATCCCATACGACAGCATTATCTATCTTATCTATTTTCCTGGAACATTTTAGCAATGCTAAGCCTAATATAAAAAACGATATGAGTAGTATGTGAGCTGATATCGAAAAATCATGTATTACTATAAGAGATATTATGAACACAATTATGCTCGTCGGTAGTATTAACTTAATTTTTTCCTTCAATTCGGTAATGGCATAATCGTGAATAGGGGATTTCGACATTATTAATGCGGAGAATATAAATGTTAGAAAAGTTACAATAAATACGAACATGGAGGGGTTAAACATAGGGGACATGAAACTTAAAAATGAAATTACTATGAAAAACATATAGAGCATTGCTAAGCCAGTTATGAGAATTTGAGTAAGAGTTCCATAATCTTCTATACTCATTCTAAGTGTATGCATTATTCTCTCACGTGCTACATGTGGTAGAGTACCATCCTTGAATACTATGTTTTCGACTATGTCTTTGACTTCTTTGAACAATTTTGAACCTATGTTTGATTTACTTCTTAGTACACGTGCTGTTGCTGGAAATCCGTGTTGTAGCACCCTTGAGACATAATTCCATGAGCCAAGTAGTGAAAGTACCAGTATAGCTACACATGCATAGAGTTCTTCTCTACCTAGACTGCTTGTGAACTTTAGGTACTCTAATATACACTTACATCTGGAGATAGACAAAGTCGGAATAGTAAAGAGAAGAGGTACGATTGCTAGAATTGGTTTAAGTCTAGGAATCCTAACTGATATAAAGATTAGTAATATCGATATGACTACAGTCAGTACTATTGAGGTTACTATAATGAGGATCTCCTTACTGACACTATCTCTAGAGCAGCCAACTATAGCGCACACATTCTCAATAAAGCCCATTATGGTCTAAGATGACGCAACCATACTTAAGCTTCTCGCTTTAATAAGTCCATTTTTAAATTTAACGTAAATATATATCCTATAAACGTACCCAGGTGTAAGTGGTTTATCGTTAGCTATTTCAATAGTACAGAGATGTTCAGAAATCGATGATGATGATGGAGTACAGGCATATAAAGAGGAACTAGTGTTAACTGCTGTAGATGGTATGCATTCACAATACCAGGAGCTGCTAAAAATACAACTACATGATACTGAGACTTGTCTAGGTATTTCAAAATTATCTTGACCAAAATTAATATTTAGAATATCTGCTCCTGTTGTATTTACCACTGTTATATTTATGGATACTATGGGCATACTACCCACATTCTTGATAGAAACCTCAATAAACTTGGAAGATAAGTAGTACGATGTAACTACAAAGTCCGAGTAAGACGAGATAAGATTCATATAGGGGGGTAGAATAATTGAAAGGACATAGATCGTGATGCATATACATGCTACAATCACGAGCGCCATTACTATAACATAACTAAAACCCATACGACTATCTTTAATAACAATCAACTAATAACTAAAAAAATTACTTTATGTAAAGCAATGTAGTATCTAAAGAGAACAGATTAGAAGACAGAAGGTGTAAGAAAGAAATCTAGAGAGTGAGGTATTTTGAGATTGGAAAAGACCTAAGTCTAAGAGGCCGTGTATGTGCCTAAAGCTAATAACTGAGTCTTTCCATTCGCGTAGTAAACTAACACTGACACCTTATATGTCTGGCCTGCATTAATCTCGAGTATAGTATTTGTACTAGTTGAGGAAATTAGATCACTAAATGTTGAGGGTGGAGTTCCATTCGCTACGAAGACTTTTATAATAGATCCTGTGATACCGGGCTGAGATGTTGAGGCCGTACAATTGAGACCCGTTGTTGTTGGTTGACAGAAGATAGTAATAGTGTTTCCTGAACCTATTGATAGATAGTTCGTACCGTTCTTAAAATAGACTCCTATGTATTGTGTTTCGTTTCCTGAAATTTCAATGGCAAGTCCTTCTATGCCTACAGTGCCGGTATTTTTAACCGTTATTGAGACACCACTTGTAGAGAAACTGCCTACTGTTGCTATTGCTTGAGCTGTTCCTGCTACACTGCTACTTAATCCTATGAAGTACGCTATGAAGTATACTGCTATTGCTATACTTGCTGCAATTACGAGTGCCATTACTATGACCGTACTTATACCACCGAATGTGTTTCTTTTACGGACCTCTTTCATACTGTTAAACGTTAATTTCTCAAAATTTTTTAATGGTTACTTGATGGATGCCCTCGAGTTAGCACTGATAACGTTGTTTGTCTGCATTATGTGTTGTGTAATATTTATTGGAGTTCAGCAAATTTTACTCAGTTATAACATTGAGACTGACATTGTAAAATGCGTAGATTTTGTCATAAAGTATCCAGGATCCTCTATTAACATGGCTGTATATAGTAGTGGTAATATAGCTGTAACACCTAGTTTTAATAAGCTGAGAGTTGGTCCGACAGTGGTGGCCTTTCCCGATTATGTACATATAGTTACTTACGTAAGGTATACCGAGACACGAAACTTATATATTGCTCAAGGTTTTCACGTGATACATTGCTACTCCTACTATAACTTTACAAGTGGTACTGGAAAACCTCAGCTTTACGTGATTATTACTTTATACAAATGATGAGTACATAAATACGCTGCATCTCTGTCGTATTAAAAACGAGACCTAAAGATAAATATTGAACACATTTTCCTAAAATGGTGTTTGAGGGATATATCTCTATAAGCTGCCAATTTCCGTCATAGCACTCTATAATAGCATTTTCTGCTCCGCAACCTCTAACCACGGACTCAATACTGAGATAGTTATGTTCTACAAGAAGTTTTTCTAGTAGGCCATTTTCAACATACTTATATAGACATGTTAATACCCCTTGTCCTAATGACACGTTTATAGTAGTTCCGCTTATAGTAAGTAGAATTATCACTGCTACGCCAATGATAAATATGAGACCTGCAAAGAGTAAATCAATTATAGTATACATTACTGTTGTAGACTATCTAGCGACTTCTTTTATAAGTCCTCCCAGCCACTCGTAAAGGATAGGAATACCTTCACAATATTTCGTAAACATGACACTTTTGTCTAAAACTTGAACATTAGTTATATAACCATTTTCATCATATGTTATGTTGATGAGAATCCAAGGTTGACAATCAGAACCCGGTGAGGTATACTGAATGCCGCACATCGATATATATAATGTAGTATAACGAAGAGTTCCGGATTGTGTGCCAGTATACACCGACGTTAAATTATAGTTTGAAGATGATAATACTACATATATACAGTTTCGGGATGGCAAAGGTAGATATGTAGGTGTTATCGATGTCGTAGTAGTATAGTTTAAGACATAGCTCCCATTTATCGAGTAAACACATATTGTGTAAATAAGGACAGCTATATCTTCGGGACTTGAAGTTATTATAAGCCTCTCTCCCACATTTACTATGTCAATCTTGTCGAACGAGCATGTAATCATACTGTATGTATTGTTTACTATGTAAATAAACAAGATTGCTAATGAGAATACTATGATCAATATTAATGCCGCTACCTCTATATATAGCGTCCACATTACAGAGTTATAACGGTTATCTCGCTCATAAGTCTAATCAGTTCATTCTTAACGTAGTCTAAGCCGTACTTGTACAAGTCGAGTATGTAGTTCCTAAATGCATACGCATCTAGGTCGACCTCTAACTCTGATGCTAGATCTAGAAATCTTCTTATATCATTTAGAAGCGCTATAGCTTCAGATTGAGGTATATTGTTTATATCTGCCAATTCCTTTACATACTTAGTTACCTTTTCCTCATCTATTATCCAGTCTGCTTCGGCAAACTTGGATATCATGGTATACGTCTCTTTAACGAAGTCTACATGTGCTACCTGAAGTAGTTTAGGTTTTCTCTGAGCAAATCCACAGATGATAGCCATCTTTATAGGTTCTAGATCATATTTATCGACAGTTAACGCTCCAGCTCTTGCAGATAGAAGACGTTTTTGGAGTGTATCTATGCTAAGAGCGTGTATTGTTGTTCCAGCTCCATACGTCACTTTCAATAGCTGAATGTATGCATATATCTCTTCAGGATTTCTAACCTCTGCAATGATTATTTTTCGATAATTTTTTCTCAAGGCTGCATATATCAAATCAACTAACTTTATTTCTCTCACTCCCTCATGTGTGAGAGTTTTTCTTGCACAATGCCACTCTATATACATTCCAGGTAGCTCACGTATATCAAGCTCAGGATCGTCTTGAATAATACCGACAATACAGTTTGGTTCTACGAATTGTATCAAGCAACCTAATAGTGATGTTTTTCTACTTCCCATTGGGCCACATACAACCATAGATGCGCTTATTGGCATGGCCCAGTTGAGAGCTAGCAATGCGGCCAAGGTTGTATTGATAAACTTTGATTTTATTTGGTCTATTAATGTATAGTACGATTTCACATGCTTACGTATCGATATTTGTGTCATAGGCGCAACTCCGAGACCTCTCGCGGTAACGCTAATACGCATAACAAAGTCTATGAAAGCTACAGATCCTTCGAGAATAGGATTTGTTAGAGAACATGTCTTCTCAAGTTCTCTTTCTAGAGCAACTCTGACTTTTTCAACGTCCGACGGAGTATATTTTACAGCATATATAATATCACCTAAAGAGTGAGTTAGTATGCAACATCTATCATTTATATTGATATTTTTTATTTCTGGATCTAATATAGGGGCTGTAAAGATACCAAAAGTTAGCTTCTTGAAGATGTAGTACTTTTGTGCACTTGTTAAATCCTCTCTTGCTAAAAGATCGCTTACAAGTTGGCTTGGTTTAATTTCCTGTATGATATACTTTTCGTATAGTCTTTCCGGAACTTTTTCCTCTTCCTCATCTTCGACTATATACATGCCATCACTTATTCTAACTGTTATAGAATTCCCAAATATAGTCCTGAAGTTATACCGGGTGCGAGATTCGTATATTTTTCTAAGCAGTTTCATAATTCGATATTTAAGTTTAAGCGAACACACATTAAAACCTCTTCTCCAATTCAATTACTCTAGATGAGCGCGAAAGTTGTGGCATTCTATAGTGGCGAAAAAGGGGGAACTGGAAAGACGACACTAAGTATATTCACATCAATACTACTAGTTGAAAACCCAGACATACCTTACAAAGTCGTTTTAGTTGATCTAAGCATTGATATGAATCAAATTGGAATAATACTCCAGGAATTATCGAGACAAGTATCCTATAGAGATTTAATCAAGTCGTGTCACAATGAACCTGGAAGGTATGGTCTCCTAGATTACCTGTTAGGTAAATGCGATATCAGGAAAACACTATATCAAATCGACAATAAACCATTTATAATAATTCCTGCCGGCTATGCATCTCCAGATGAGCTTAAAGAATTGGCGGATTTCTCTATTCTCAATGATGTATTTCAAGCGTTAAAGCAGAGAAACATCTTTGTCATAGTTGACTTACCATCCATGAGGCTTTATGAAGCCATAGCCAATGTACTGAAGTTTGTTGATGATATAGTGTTCGTCATAGAACCTGTTAAAGAACATGTTGCATACTTAAAAAAGCAATGTGAAGCTCTTGAACGATTTTTAAATAGAAAGCCTAATGTAAAGGTAATACTAAACAAGATAAAGTTATCTATGATGGATTACATACGGAGAGAAGTTTATGAAGAAGTAGAGAGTATAAGAAGGCAATATGGATTAAGTATATACAAGATCAACTATAGAAGACTAAAGTTTGCAGAAGTTGAAAAGGATTTACCTGAGGTCTTCCTAGAACTCTATATGTACTGTATCAAGAATGATAGAAGCGATATAATACATAAGATAGCAGAACATTTTCTGTCAACGGAGGAAGACGAATATGTGAAATTTATAATCTCATGATGTATTTACAGCTCGCTGCTTCTCTTCTCTAGAAGTTTCTTTTCAAGTATTCTATTTATCATTTTTATAAGTCTTACATTCTTTCGTATTTGCGATGAAAGTACATAAATATCTCTCAGTAGACTTCTTGTTTGAGTTATCAAAAAATCTCTTTTTCTTCTTAGTTCTTCAAAATCTAGTTTAGAGAGCTCTGTTATCATGGTCTTATCCTCGAAATCCCTCTGTTTTATAACACTTTCAACTTCTTGAAGTGCTGAAACAACCTCCTCTACAGTTGTACCATCAGCCTTATGTACATGGAATTTCTTTACGTCGTCTAGTATTCTAGCGACCTCATTACTCAGATCTGTCTTCTTTCTATCTGAGAATTTATGAGCATTCATAGATGCTTCACCTCTAACTTCTATATCGGTATAGAGATTTATTACTATTTTGTTCCTCGAGTAGAATGTTGCTATGTGATGAGGTTGACTTTAGAAGAGTTACAATTTTATACACTATATGTATTTATACAGTAGGGATATAAGGAGAGATAATTCAGCCGGCATTATGTATACACTAACTAGAGGTGTGGGTATGGATACATTTCTTAACAGTGTTATTGCATATAATAAGTACTTTATTTTTAGAGATTTCTTTAGTAACAATGTGTTTATATTCAACCTCTCCATCTTATTAATTATTGAAAGTATATACTTAGTATTAATTCTCCTAGTAAGAGTATAGTTTTCTACTATCTTGAAGCTTACTTCACACTTAACATTTTTGCTTAAGGAATATAATTTCCCCTCTGCACTAAGCTCATGTTTACTTACATTCACGGAGGAATCTATTTTCCACAGATTGAGCTTAAGCAATTTTAGTAAGCTACTACTTTCCTTATATACCTTAACTATTCCTACATAAGCTACATTCGATCTAGCTAATTGACTAGTAATATAGTACTTTAGCATGTGTACATAATTCACAGTACCCCTTAGATTACATAGGCCATCTAAACACTTAGCTAAGTTTAGCATATTTCGTAAAGATGTTAAGTATACTCTATATAATTCATCTGGTGTAATGTTGTATCTCAGAGTTATACATACTCCGTGTGTTGATAATCTATATACCTTACCGCGTATTAATATCGTAGCACTTCCTCTAAAACATTCAACACTACTTTTATTAGAAATGTATATTATGTAGATGAAATCGCTAAAATTTGTACATTCTCTTCCCACATTACTAGTTATACATATGTTGAGTTCTTTGCCATCAATGCCAAATATTTTAAATCCCGGCTTCTTCGTGTAAAAGACATTCACATATTTTAACACTACATGTCTGAGCGAATATGCACTAAAGGGCATGCCGGCTTTTGAAATAAGTTTTAAAGATGCTTCTATGTAAGATTGCATATATGATATTGATACATTACTTGGAGTCTTAAGCAGTTCATAAAGAATATTATATAATACATTCTCAGATTTATGTGAAGATACGTATATACCTTGTTTAATATATCTCAATACAGTTAAAAATGCGAGTACTGCTATTATAACAACTAGAGTAATTATAAGCAAAATGTACTTCTTTGCATTCACACCTATCTATGGTACAGATTTTCATTCGGTATATTTTAAACATTTTCTTCGTTTATTCAACGCAAAAGTTAAATGTTCTGTCTTTCTTCTACCACCATAGTGCTAATACTAAATCTACTACATACAATTTTGGAAAGGTTTCGCATTCCCACTAGCTCTGTATGGTAATGTCCAGCAACTATGATATTTATTCCCTCATTTATTGCATATACTTCGCAACTTTCTTTAACCTCGCCTGTCAGTAGTAGATCTATCTCACCTCTCCTAAATCTATATACATACTCTGATCCAGCTCCGGACACTATGGCTATTTTCTTAACTTTTTCAGGACCGTGAGGTAGTAGTACCGATTTTTCATTAATTCTCTCTTTAACTATCTTTAGTATTTCTTCTCTATCTCTTTCATTTTCTAACTCTCCTACAATTCCTATTGGTGGTCCTCTCTTCTCAGGTATCCACTCTATGTTTGTTAGATTTAGTATTTTTGCTATTGTTATATTATTTCCAATTTCTGGATGTGCGTCTAGCGGTAGGTGGTATGCTATTATGTTTATATCATTTTGTAGTATTTTCTTTAATATTCTTCTAAAACTTCCTCTTATTGTTTTTAAGATTATTTCTGAACCTCTACTTCCTCTTAGTAGTATTCCATGATGTAGAAATATTGCATTACAATTCTCTTCTATACATATGTCTACTACTCTCTCTGTAAGACTTACTGCAAATATGGCTTTTTCAATTTCTTGAGAACCTTCAATTTCGAGGCCATTAACTACTATGTCTATATCTTCAAAATTTTGAACACCTAGATACTTATCTAAGAATTCGGTAACCTTATATATATCTACCATTATTCTCATGGATACATGATTAACCTTATAAATGTGACTAACTTTTAGATTTGAGTATTGTGTGAGTTCAGTAAAGCAGCTATCTAGAATAGGTATACCGCTTGCAATGTGTACTCAACATCCTGATTCTGCTAGTAGGTGTATTGATGCTAATGAGGAAGTTCAGGAAGCTGTTAAGGATATTATGGATTTCGAATCTGGTGGTTATTGTTGTGATGAGAAGATGGTTGACTATGAGGGAAAGTTAACACCATATCATCAAGTTAAGTGGATTGCTGAAGAACTTACAAGACTTGGATATGTTGCTGGTAGAGATTTCATACTAACTCCAAGACTTCCAAATCCTAGACTTGAAAATCTTGATAGACATCTAATAGTTCTAATATCATCATTAATAACGAACATTGAGATTCCTGAAGCTGTTAAGTATGTTATTAATCCAATGACTGGAAGTCCTGATGAATTACTAAAACTTCAGAGAAGATTATGGAATATTCAAAAACTTCTTGAAGATGAGGCAGGTAGAAAACTTGGTTTTGATGTTAGTGTTATTCCATTGATAGAGGATGTTGAAGTAATGCTTGAGATTGATAGACTTATAAGGAGATGGCTTGTAGAATCTGCACTATTTACAGAGAAGAATGAGGCTAGAATAATGATTGGCAAGTCTGATCCTGCAATGATCTATGGACATGCACCATCTATAATTAGTATAAAGATTGCACTTTCAAAACTTTGGAAGCTTAGCAAGGAGCTTGGTGTTAAGATATACCCAATAATTGGTGTTGGTAGACTACCATTTAGAGGTCATCTAAGTCCTGAAGCTGTTAACGAGTTTGCAGATACGTATAGATGGTTCTACACAGTAACAATACAGTCAGGAATAAGATTTGACATGGGTCCAAATGCTGTTAGAGAAGTACTATCAAATCTACAGGATAAGGTTGGTAGAGCACCTAGAATATATGGTGAAGATGAGGAGAATACTCTAAAGAAAGCATGTAAAATACTTGTAGCAGAATATCTAAGACTAATTGTAAGATTGACAGATAAGATATTAATAATAAATAGCTTCATACCAAAGAGGAGAGATAGAATGGATGTTACAAAATACTCTAGAAGTATTCAGGAAAGTGCAATGTTTAGTGAAGATAGAGAAATTGTTGAAATTGTTGAAGATAGAAATATAGTACTTCCAAGAGCAATAAACTTTGTAGCAGCATTATACACAATGGGTATACCTCCAACAATTATAGGACTTGGTCGTGGACTTAGTAGAGTTGAGAAGGAACTTGGTAAAGATGCTCTAGAGTTGATAATTAGAGAAATATCACCAATAATATATAAAGACCTAGAGTTTGATCTAGCACTACTAGATATATCACTGGCTAGAAAGTATATGGATAGTAAAGCATTTAAACTACTCATGGATGATCTAGAAGAATTGAAAAATTACATAAATGTTGAACCAATACATGAAGAATGGGTAGATAAGCATAGAGAACTAATACACTACTTCTATAAAAACTTTGGAAAAGCTGAAAGTGTGAAATACCTAGTAGAGGCAGGTATTGTTAGAGGAAGCCTTGGCTAACTATTCTCAATCCATTACTAGTAGTATAGAATACCTTACAATTACCAAATTTAGAGTAAAGTAATTGTTTAATATCAAGTTCAAAATCCTTCTCAGGAATTACTACTAAAAGTCTCTTCTTAATATAAAAACCTACATAATACCTCTTATAACTTCTTAAGAAATTCTCAATATCATCTCTAATATATCCAATACTTTTAGAGAATAGGTATGATGTGTATATATAATTTTCAATATCTGGATTCTTAATAAACATATTCAGAAATTTTAATCCATACTTCTTAATTCTCTCAAATCTATACATCAACATCTCTCTAGTATCTTCATAATATTTTTCAAGCTCTGTAATTAGAACCTTAATCTTCTTTCTCAACACTACTTTACATATTTTCCCAATTTTTGGTGCTCCCGATTTTAATCTAACTTCTATATCACCTCCATATACTTCAGCAATGACATCTCCAAGACCTGTTAAGCACTTAACTTCAGATATATGTGCAAGTTTTAGACATTTTTCAACATCTTTAAACATGTTTTTAGATAGTGAGTATATTATTGACAATGCTGCACTTAGTCCATATCCATATCCAAGTCTTGCCTTTGCAAATACTTCAATTCTAAATCTACTTCTACTCTCTATTAATCTATCTATTACTTTGAAGTTTTTTAATTCTATTTTTTCTCCATTTATTACCACTTCATTATTGTAGTTATTTTGATATTTTACATATGCTTCAACTGTTGGTTCGAGGACTAACCCTGCACCTCTAGATCCTGACTCTACTTCATCTCTATGCCACTCTATTGTCCATATTCCTGACACGTGTAGAGGTATCTCAACCTTAAATATCATATCAGCGTCCTCGGGGACCTTCATCAATTTCTCAGTTCTGGGATCCCTCATCACGCTAATTTATATATCCCTAAAACTGCCTAAAGTGTAAATGTTTATTAACTCCAATTCAAGAGTAATTGATATATGTCGACGGAACTTCCATTTAGTGGTCCTGAAGCAGTTACTAGACAGTTAGAAGAGATATCTAGGGATTTCGTATCGAGATGTAGTCCAGATATAGAGGGTCTAGTGATAACAAGACCTGATGGACTAGTCATATTCTCATACAGAGTTAGAGAGCAGAGGATGGATGAGAGAGCTATATCTGCAATGGTTACGGCAGCTGTTGGTTCCAGTAGGAGAATATTTAGACAGTTGAAGAATGGTAATGTAAGTTTAATACTCATTGAGGGAGACTCAGGTAAGTTAATTATAAGACCGATAAACATCGATACACGAGAGATATTTATAGGAATATTAACACCTAATGATGCAAATCTAGGCCTTATACTACTTGAACTTGATAGATATATTTCAAAAATAAGAGAAATACTAAGATAGTACAGGTGTTATAATGACCTCACAACTACAACTACCTGTCGAAGATATTAAAGATCTAGCAATAACAACACTACTAGTAGCAGCACACATAGCCATGGGTGGAGAGACAACGATTTCAATAATAGAGCTAGCTATAGATCTTGCTGCAAGATTTGCTGTTGAATCTGGACTAATAGAAGATGTTAAAGATTTAGAAAAACTTCTTGGAAGTATTAAGAAAGCGTTAACCAGCAGTAAGATCAAAGCCGTAGATGATATAAACTTTAAGATGGGAAGTAGAGAGATGTTTATAGAAGTTAAGAATTGTACATTCAAAGGATTGTGTGGATGTGTAATGATGAGATGGGATGTCTATAAGCAGATGTTTGGAAAAAGACCATGCCCAGTAGCGTCGTTTGTTAAATATGTAATAGAACATCAAATAGGGAAGAAAATGGATATAGTATCGGTAGAGTGTGAATCTGGAAATGCTAATCTTAAGTTAATAGAACTCTAATCTACAAACTTACCTAGCAATCTTCTAGATTGATCATGCATTACTATATCTATCTCTCTATCCTCTTCTAGAAGAGTTTTCAACACTTTTGGAATATTTTCAATTACGTCTGTTGGAAGTATGTGATATCCATATTTTCTCACTGCTAAATCACCTGCAAGACCTACTACGAATATTGATATACATGCTGCTTCAAACATATCTTGACATTTAGTGCACATTGCTGCTACAGTTCCTGAAAGTACATCACCAGTGCCTCCAACTGTCATTGCTGGATTACCTGTCATATTTATCTTCCATCTATATCCATCTGTCACAATGTCTATATTTCCTTTCAAAACTATTATACCTCCATTAAACTTTTCTTTAACCTGTTTTGAAATTTCTTCAGCTCTCTTCCATGGGTTTGATATGTTTGGTATCTCCATACCAGTAAGCATCTTATACTCTCTCTGATGTGGTGTTACTATTGTATTTGGTTTTATGTAATTTGTAAGTTCATATTTTGCTATTGCTTTAATACCGTCAGCATCAATAACAATCTTCTTACCACTCTCAACAAGTTTTTTAAATAATTCTGCAGCAAATTCAAGTGTTTCATCTCTTGTAGATATTCCAGGACCTAGAAGTACTATGTCAGCTCTTGTACAGTATTGATATACTTGATCTACATGTTGTGGTGTGAAGTATCTTCCCTCTATAGGTATCACTATCAGATTTGGTGTTTGTGATCTTATATCATGGGCTGCCGATCTTGGTGCTATGACTGTTACAATATCTACACCAACTCTAAATGCTGACAATGCTGCTAATGCTGGTGCACCTGCGAATTCATCAGAACCACCAACAATGACTACTCTACCATGCTCACCTTTCCTACTTTCTCTTCTCCTTCTCCAATTTAGGTATAGTAGATCTCCTGGACCTACAACATGTTCTGCTTCTCTTGGTATTCCAATATCTACAGTGACAAGTTTACCAACATATCTAGAAGCTTTTTCTAGTAGAAGTCCTCTCTTTGGTTTATGCATTGTTATTGTTACGTCAGCTTTAACTGCTATATCTCTAACATCTCCACTATCTGGATCTAGACCACTTGGAACATCTACAGATATTTTCAATGCTTTTGACATATTTATGAGTTTTATAGCTGAGTATTGTGGTTCTCTTAATGCACCTCTAATTCCTGTTCCTAACACTGCATCTACCACAACTTCAGGCCAGGAAACTATCAATTCCATGTTTGCGTATAGTTCAAATGTGTTTGTAATTTCTATAAAGTCTATACCAATACTCTTATTAATTTCAAAATTTTGTCTAGCAATTTCAGATTTTGAATCAGATACTTTTCCAAGTAGTATAAATTTGACATCTCTACCCCACTCGTAGAGATATCTAGCAGCTACAGCACCATCACCACCATTATCTCCAAGTCCTGATACTACAGTTATCTTTCTAATATTTGGAAAATTTTCAACTATATATTTAGCAACTTCACGTCCAGCATTTTCCATCAATATTCTTCTAGGAATTCCAAGATACTCACAATTTCTATCTATTACAGCCATCTCTAGTGAAGATACAGAGTTTGAAGACACTTAGTATAGTGATAAGATATTTAATACGTTTAGCTTCTATATTTTGAAATGATTTGGGTATTTATATACGTCGCATTTTGCATTTTAGTACTTCTATGTATAGTTATCTTAGGCGTTTTAATATCTAGAAGATATAGAGGTTTGAAGAGGTTGAAAGTCTTGAGATTTGAAGCTGGTAATCCACCTATAGATAGAGTTAGAAAGAAGCTTATAATGCAATATTTCGGATTTGTATTTATGGCAGTATGTCTTGAATGTGCATCACTGTACATACTAGTACTATCTACATGTGGTCAAGTATTGAAATTTGCATATCTAGTAGCTATGTGTGTTATTGTCATAGTGTTATCATTAATAATTGGTTTAAGATATTCTTCAAGACTTGAAGAATGGGTATAAATATGATAGATAGAGTACTTAGATGGGCTATAGGATACTCACTATGGCCAGTACATCTAGTAACTGCATGTTGTGGTGTAGAATTTGCACATGTATTCGCACCTGGATTCGATGCTGAGAGACATGGTGTACTACCAATGCCAGCACTTAGACAATGCAATCTTCTAATCATTGAAGGAACAATTACGAGAAAAATGGCTAAACATATAAGACTTATATATGACCAGATGCCAGAGCCTAAATATGTCATAGCTATGGGTTCCTGCTCAGCTAATTATGGAATATTTTCAGGAAGTTATCATGTTGTTAAGGCTGAAGATGTAGTTCCTGTAGATGTGTATGTTCCTGGATGTCCACCACTACCTGAAGCTGTTTTAAAAGCTATAAAGATATTACAGGAGAAGAATATTGAGAAGGCTTATAAAATTGATAGAGAAGAGAGGAGAGAAACATGGCTTAGATGGAACCTATTCATTATTGAGAGAGTTGAAGAATTATCAAAAAATGAAAGATTGATTAGTCTAGTCGTAGGTCCACAACATCCAGGAAGTGGACATTTCAGATTTATACTATTCTTAGAGGGAGATATTGTTAAAAATGTAGAACCAGATCCAGGATATGTACATAGGGGAGTTGAGAAGATTGTTGAAGATAGACACTTCATATCAATAATACCAATACTTGAGAGAGTATCACTTACAGATCCTATAAACATAGTACTACCATACGTACACTGTATTGAGAAGATTTTGAAAATTAAAGTACCTGAAAGAGCTAGAGCAATTAGAACAATATTAGCTGAACTTTCTAGAATAGGTACACATCTATACGATCTTGGAATATTATCAATAATGATTGGACATAGTACAGGATATATGTGGTGTTTTGAACTTAGAGAAACTATATGTGAAATATTTTCAAGATATGCAGGTTCTAGACATGCACCAACATGTATCATACCTGGAGGTGTTAGATATGATTTTAATGAAGATATAGTTAAACTTATTGAAAATACAGTAAACACAATAGAGAGATGGTTAAAATCTTTCAAAAATATCTTTATAGAAAATTCAGCTGTAAAGGCAAGACTTGTAGATGTTGGTATTTTAGATAGAGATAGTGCTAGAAAGCTAAATTTGGTAGGACCAAATTTAAGAGCATCAGGATTATACTATGATGCTAGAAAAGAACTAAAATATGAGTACTATAATGAGGTTGAGTTTGAAATTCCTGTTCTAGATCGTGGTGATGCATATTCAAGAATGCTTTTAAGAATTTTAGAGATAGAGCAGAGTATTAATATAATTAAACAAATTTTGAAAAAACTTCCTAAAGGTAGTGTAGTATCTGAAGATCTCATTAACATATGTAGAGAAGTTGGTATAGAATTTAGAGAACCTAGAGATATTATTAAACTTCTCAGTAGATTAATACTTCCAAAAAGATCATGTGACTCATATGTTGAAGCAGGTAGAGGTTTAACATATATTCAAATATTTCCACAGAAAGATAGTGAGAGATTGTATAGATTTAGAATTGTAACACCATCATACTACAATCTACTCGGAATGATGAATGCAATGGTTGGGTATAGACTTGCAGATGTACCTGCAATTTATGGAAGTTTTGGCCACTTTCCACCTGAGTGTGATAGATAAATTTTCAATAATCTTTCAAAGAGTATGGATATACTAGTCATATTGTTGACATTATCTACAATATGTGTAGTCTCATGTTTAGGAATTTTAAAAGTTAGAGATAATGTTGTTGCAGCAATACTATTATTAATATCTGCTATTACTATAGCTACAATATCTTACATATTTTCAAATATTTTTCTAACAATCTTAGTATTGATAGTGTATGTTGGTGTTGTTATAACATTTATAATTGTTGCAGCATCTGCAATAGAGTTGAAGAGTCCTGTAATAGGTTTTAGAAGAGCTTTACCTATCATCATTCTTGGATCTATTATTGGAATCTCAATAGCAATGTTTATTAAGCATCTATGTGTTAAGTATCCTGTAAGTAAATATTCACTTAGTGTGATAACATCATCACTTATAAATAATTCAGAATATGGAACTATCACAATACTGTTAATAGTACTTACTGTAGTAATGTTTTTAATAGTAATACAACTCTGCCGAAGAGGGGTAACCCAGTGAACATTATTAATATTCTAATAGCATTATCATTCATAGTACTATCAATAGGTGTAGGAGTTGTAAGTGTTAGTAGAGATCTTGTAAGACTTCTAATTGGTCTAGAAGTGCTATTTCTATCAGGACTTACAGCATTAGTAATACTATATCTGACAAGTCCAATAAGATCTTCAATACTGACATTCACATATATAGCATCATCAATAATGGAGACAACATTAATGATAGGATTACTGTACTATCTTGCTAGATCAGGTTATAGAGTTATTGAGGAAAAAGAAATTGAAGAAGAGGTTAGCTAGTGTAGGTATGATTGAAATATTTCTACTATACATACCAATAGCTATAACAATCCTGATAGGACTACTCAGATTTAGAACTATATCAAACATTGCTAGATGCATAATGTCTACAATATCCTGCATATCTATGCTAATACCATCACTAATATACTACTATAAGCATACGATACTCATAGTTGAGAAGTATATTCAAATACCATATATTGGAAATGTAGTTTTCTGGATTAATCCAATATCAGCACCAATAATATTAACAACAGGAATTGTAGCAACATGCGTATCAATATACTCATTAAGCTATATGGAACATAGATGTGAAGAATTGAAGATTGGTCTAGATCTTTCAAGATATTACATACTATACATCTTATACATACTTGGACTAATGGGGATGGTGTATAGTAGGAATTTAATTATAATGTTCATATTTTTAGAACTTGCAGCTATTACAAGTTTTCTACTAATCTTAATGTATGGTTATGGAGATAGATATAGAGTTGCACTATTGTACTTAGTGTGGAGTCAAGTTGCATCACTGTTAGTACTATGTGGAATAATATTGATGTATGTTCAATATGGTACGTTTATGATAACTAGCATACATATACAATATGCAGGTTATGTATATGTTGCATTCTTCCTAATCTTAGTAGGATTTTTAATAAAGATGGGCACATTTATGGTACATTTCTGGCTTCCATGGGCACATGCAGAAGCTCCCTCACCTGTCAGTGCTATACTCAGTCCTGTCCATATTGGTATTGCAGGATTTGTATTGATGGAGATATTACACACATTTTACAGCACTCTTCTAAAATCAATATCAATACCATTAACAGCCTATGGTATTATAACTATGATATATGGAGGAGCTATGGCACTTAGTGAGAATGATATTAAGAGATTTCTAGCATATTCATCAATTTCACACATGGGATCCATGGTTATTTGTATAGCATTGTGTAACTACATTGGTGAAGTTGCACTAATTCTAGTATTTATAGCACATGCACTTGCAAAATCACTACTATTCATGTTCGGTGGATTTTGTATAACAAGGCTTGGATATAGATCTTTCACAGATCTATTTGGACTCTACGACGTCTATAGACCTGTAGCTGTTGCTGGTATTATAGGATTTATAAGTCTATCAGGAATATTTAATATTGGACTTTTCTCAAAAATATATTTAACATTGACAATGTTGAATACTGTTGCTGCACTTTCTCTAAATCTTAAGATATTCATGATAATTATGTACATAATAGCACTACTAGTAACAATAGCATACTGCTTCTATGCAATGAGAAGACTATACTTTGGAACAGCTCAACATCTTAGAAGAGTTAGACCACTCTACTCAATGGATATACCAATAATATTATTATCAATATTGACTATAGTATTAATGATACCTCAAGTATTGAATATGTTACTATTCGGTGTATCAAAATTTAACTATATAATACTCTCTAGAGGTGTGTAGTATGGTTATATTCATAGTTTTAACAATACTACTATTACCAATATTTGCAGGAATTTTAGAATTATTACTTAGAAGAGGCTATGCTACATGTATTGCATCATTTGTAGATCTCATACTTTTAATATATCTATACTTCTACACTAAGCATAGGTTAGTATTAAAATATTTTGATATTGGAAACTTGACACTTGCATTATGTATTGATAAGATATGGATATTGTATGCAATATCTGCAACATTGATAATACTACTTGTAGAGCTATACTCTATAGGTTATCTATGGGATGACTATAGAAGAGGATGGTTTTTCATGTTTAGTTCACTTATGTATTTTGGAACATTATTACTATTCTTTTCATACGATTTAATAACTATTACAATATCTTGGAATATTTTAGAGTTATGTAGCTACTCTCTCATAGGTCATTGGTATAGAGATGAACCTGAGAGATATGTTGGTGAAGGATATACATGTAGAGGAATGTCATTACTATGGTCTCCATCACAGGCAGCATTTAGAGCTATAATGATTACTAGTGTTGGTACGTGTAGTATGTTGATTGCTTCCTGTCTAGCATTTACATATGCTAAATCTGTCCTACTACCATCATTGTTGAAGATTAGTAATACGCTTGTACAATTCTTAATCATATTTGCAACATTAGTACCATCAGCACAGATACCATTCACAGAATGGCTATTCACAGCTATGGCAGGTCCAACACCTGCATCAGCCATGATACACTCTACAACACTTGTTAATGCTGGTGCATTTACAATATTTAAAATCGCTCCATATTTACACATTCCAAGTAGTGTAGTACAGCCATTACTAATCTATACACTATCCTCAACTGTAGTTTCAGGTATTCTAGGTCTTGCATCTAGAGAAGTTAAAGTTATCTTAGCAGCATCAACAACAATATATGTAGGATTACTACTATACACATCAATACTATACTGGTATACTCTAAACATAGACTACCTAATACTAGGACTAGTAATACTACTTGCACATGGTCTAAGTAAAGCGTGTCTATTCATGACATGTGGATACACAATGCATGTAGCTAAGACAAGATTTATAGATGATATTAAGGTATTTCTAAGATTTAGACAAGCATATACTGCACTAATACTATCATCAGCAAACTTGTTCGGTGTCATCTTTCCAAGTCTTGGATTTATAATGACTGAAAAATCTATAGAATTATCACCACAATATACAATACCACTACTATTAACAACACACATAATCTCAATATTACTACTAATGAAGATAATCTTAACATTTTGGAAACTTAAGAAAGAAGGTATTGAAAGTATTGAGGAAGTTGATATTAAAGATAGATTTATGGAATATTCAACTCTAATAATAATGACCATGCCATACATACTGTACTACTTCTTTAGGATTAGTATAGAAATAACAATAATGACAATAATATCTCAGACAATATCTATACTATGTATACTACTAGCAATAAGATATTTCTCAAAAATTAGATTTAGAAATATTATCAAAATCTTAAAGTTAAGACTTGGACTTCCATACATGATAGACATGTTAATACCTAAAATATTTATGAAAATGTTTAAGGAAATTTATAAAATTTCAACACTTATAGACTCTATAATACATAGTTCTAATATTATAAAAATTATGCGTAGTATGTATAGTATTGATAAGATTATAGATAATATTATTCACTTTAAATTTCCTAGAAGTTTTGTAGATAGAGTATGTAGATTAGTGAGTAAGATACATGTTGAGAAGTTTATTAGAGATTTAGCATATGCAAGTATTTTAGCAGTAATGACACTACTAGTACTTGTTATAATTCTACACGTTATTTAGACTATGTCTATGGAAGTTATATTATCACAATTAACATTACTACTAACAGTATCAATAGTCATAATTTTACTGTTATGGATTTTTAGATTGTATAAAATTTCTAAATATTTAAGCATAATTTTAACATCAATACCATACATATATCTACTATATGTAGCTAATCTTAATCATGAACTATCTTGTAGTGCTATACCTATACTAGTCATATTGATAGTATTACTATGTTCCTCTTCCTGTTTAGAGATTGTTGATTATAAATTTACACCTGCACAATCTCTAATATATCTAATAATTAGTTATCTATCAATATTTTTAATATTGTTTAAAAACTTCATAACTGTAGCATGTATATGGTTAGTAACTTCTGCAATATTTGCACCATTACTTGCTAGAGCTAGAAGTAGAAGTTCTATAATTTCCTGTATTAAATATCTAGTATTCTCAGCTATTGGTGCAACACTTCTCATATTTGGAATATCTTACCTAGAGGTTTTACGTAACGTGATTATCATTCCAATACTATTAATACTTTTTGGAATAGCGTATGAACTTGGTATTGTTCCTCTACATGTGTGGATACCTGACGTATATAAGGGTAGTGATAGAGAGTCTGTAGCTATGCTTGCATCGTTTATGAAGATTGTTGCAATATTGGCATTATGTAGAGTATTTTATAGTATTGATGTTAGTATGAACTACACACTATTCTTAACATTATCTACAATCTCTATAATTACAATGTTTATTGGAAATCTCGGTGCACTATTTTCAAAAGATATTGAACATATATTAGCATTTTCAACTATTGCACAGACAGGATATGGTATTGCTGTCTTATCTGTAGGATTTTTAAATGAAAAACTTCTACTACCATGTCTTGGAGTGTTTATATTTCATATAATCTCTGTTGCAATTTCTAAATGTGCCCTATTTATAGGTTTAGATACTGATTATAGAAATGTTAGAGGTATATCTCTAATACATGCACTATCCTTAATAGGAATACCGCCACTCATAGGTTTTTGGCCAAAACTCTTCATAATACTATACATATTGAGTTGTGGTCAAGTATGGCTTGCAATATTAGTCATAGCTAATAGTGTACTATCAGTGCCATACTACATTAAGCTATATAGAAATTATAGATCTAGTAATGTTAGTAGAAGATTGATAATACCGTTAGTAATACTTACAGCTTTAGTCATTATTATAGGTATTTTCTATCCTGTAGAAATGTTGAGAGAATGTATTAAAATTGTTAATATAGTTTTTTAATCAATCCAATAGTAGTGTGATATCTCTCTATTAAGTACAGGATCTATCATTTTAATTTCAAAGTATTCACTAACTTTTAACTGTCCTGTATTTGTTGGTATTGTTCCTGAGAATACTACAACATTTCTTAAATCTCCAACAATCTCCTTAACCTGCTCTATCAATTTGTCTGGTCTTACTAATAGGCTTAATGAACCTTCTTGATATATTACCTTTCTACTATCTTCAAGTATCCAACTTCTCAATATTATCTTATCTATATGATCTTCAACTTCCTCTAATGGCCATGCTCTTCTAGCAACTACCTTAGGATACATATGCTTACCTGCTAAGATGCTACATCTCTCTGCATCTAGATCTGTGTGATCGCTTCCAACTGTGATAAATATCTCATCTTCATTACGTATCAATAGTACATACTCAACCTCTCCTGCATGTGTTTCAGATATCTTACGTATATAGTTACTTGTAGTTATCAGGTATGGCTGTAGTCTGTAGTATTCTGGTATTGTTTTTGGTTTTATACCAAACTTCTCTCTTTCTTCAACAAGCTTCTTAACAATATCTATATTCCTACCTGTCCATGAGAAGACTATTAGTTCATTTACAGCTATCTCAATATCTCTCTCATTACCATTCTTAAACTCTATAGTCACGTTTAGTCTATGCATACTCTGACACTGAGAGTGTGATAGTGTCTAAAATGTTTTAATTGATGATAGATATGTTACAGTATGAGAATACTAGCTACAGCAGATATACATTCTCCAAAGTATCTTAATCGATTTTCAACACTATTGAACAAGTATAGAGATTTTCTAAAAAATATCAATCTAGTACTAATTGCTGGAGATCTAATGGAGAGAGGAAATATTCAAGGTCTCAAAAATCTAGTACTCACTATAAGATCAATAACAAGTGCACCCATAATAGCATGTCCAGGTAATGAAGATTATGAAGAAGTAATAGCACAAGCTAGAAAAACTATACCTGAAGTAGAGTGGTTAGAAGATTCTGAAAAAGAGATTGAGATAGATAGTAAGAATGTTAAAATTATTGGTAGTAGAGGTGTACTTGATAAACCAACAATTTGGCAATTAAAAAATATAAAAAATATATATGAAATATATAGAAGAAGATTAGAATACCTAATAAGTACAATTGAAAAACTTGATGATAATAGTATAAACATACTACTAATACACTACGCACCAACATACAGAACACTACAGGGAGAAAATGTCAAAATTTGGAAAATGCTTGGAACAGACAAACTTGAGAAATATATTGCAAATAGAAAAATGTTCATAATTCATGGTCATGCACATAAATCTAATACTAGACTTGTAAAAATTGGTAAATCTATAGTGTTAAATTCATCATTTCCTGAAAAATATTGCATATATGTGTTAGAAAGTTGTAATGATAGTTGGAAGATATATGAATTATCTATAGAAGGTATTAGAGATCTAAGATTTGAAGATAAGAAATCAATACTAGACTATGTGTGAAGAAGTATTTGATAAATATTACTATATAATAACAACATTTGTAGGAGTATTACTATGCGATATATATACTATACACTACACATCTCATAGAGTTTTTAATATTAGAAATATTGAGATACTTCAATATCTATATAATCAACTTGAATTCTTTGTTAAGAAGTTAGATAGCTTTATTGAATACTTGAAGAGTGTCGATATGAAACAAAGTCTAGACATTACTAGATTAGTATATTTTAGATGTATTATAGATGATTTATGCTATCTAGTTTGGAGATGTGTTGTATATGGAGGAGTTTTAGAGATGTTAAGTATTTCCATGTTAGTTAATACTGTATTACGTATGTTAAGGAAATTGATAGAGAGCATGTATATGTCATTGTCCACTATTTTTGATAAATATATAAAGTTTTTGGACTAATCTTTAAAAGTATAGTCTACACATTATTTATCGTGAAGAATTATGAACACATGCGACAGTAACAACTTTGCAACTTCTAAGACTATTAGATGCGTAATTAACTATATGCTACTTGAACATTTAATCAATTGTAGACAATATCTCTCTTTTCAAGATATAGTTTCAGGTACTGGACTTTCACCAAAAACTATTAGGAGAGTTCTAAAAATATTGAAACAGTTGAATATTGTACGTACAGTTTTTGATTTAACTAATAATAGGAGGACTCTATATTCACTAATTCCTGGTAAGGCTTGGAAATTGCATAAACCTGATGATATTAAGCCTGGATTGTACATTGTTGATATTGGTCTTGGATTACCTAAGTATTTAAATTTAAAATCGCTTAGACTTTTAAGATCTGCTGAACATGTTCTATATACTCCAAATGTTCCTAATAGAATTATAGAGCTTGTATCTACTGAAAATATTGATAATATTCTAAGTTTATCACAGTATGAGATTAAGAGATTTTTAAATTCTCAATCTTCAAATATTCGTGTTATTCTTGTTGATAAGATTCTTGATAGAGATGTTGTTGATAATATTATTAAGAATGTTGAGTGTAAAGAGAGTGTGTATTATGTAAATAATGTATCTCCAATACATATTGCTATAAACATGCTTGAATTTCCCTGTAGAAAACGTCTACGCTTTAAGAGAGATAGTAATATCGAGCTCGTAATTACCTGTAATATATCTGATCTAAATTTTGAAAATGTTATAAAGCTTATAAAAGTGTTTAAAGTTGACCATTCTATACATGTCGTTGATTTAGATATTGAAGAGTTTAGAGATGTTAAAGTTCAATGTCAAGATTCTATCTATATTGCATATTTAAAAAGTTCTTAATGCGATGTGTGTCTATGAGGTTGGTACGTAGAGATACTATATATGAAGGTAGGGTGTTTAAGTTGTGTAGATATGTTATAGAGACTCCTGAAGGATTACAGGAGCGTGATGTTATTGAGCATAGAGGTGCTGTTGCAATGTTAGCGTTTGTAAGACCAGGTACTATACTTCTAGAATATAGGTATAGACCAGCACTTGATAGACATATATATGAGCTACCTGCAGGTATTTTAAAGCCTGGAGAAGATATTGTACAGTGTGCTAAGAGAGAACTTCTAGAAGAGACTGGTTATGAAGCTGAGATTGTTAAGAAGCTTATAAGTTTCTACCCAACTCCAGGATATACTAATGAGATGATCCATATTGTAGTTATGGAAAATCTTAAGAAGGTAGGTAAACCTCAAGCTGAGATGAGTCCTGAAGAGAAGTATATGGAGATTAGAGAGGTAGATATTGAAGATGCTTTGAGAATGATTGAGAATGGTGAAATTGTTGATGGTAAGACGATAATTGGAATATTAGCATACAAGTACTTCTACAGGTGATCAATATCAGCACTGCAATGGATCTTCATCAATCTGCTGAGGGGACCAATCATCATCTACATCAAGTATAGCTATGCTACGTATAAACGTTATTTCACACATATCAATACCTGAGGTAGTTATTGAATATATTGATGAATTATTGAATAGTATAGTTAGCACTGAGGTAAGTTTTATAATTAATGAAAATATTGAAGATTTAGCATTAGAATTCTATAACAAGTCTAGAAATCAGATAAATGGTGAAGAACTATTAAACTTCTTGAGAAGTAGTATAAATCCTGAAAATTTCTCTGAAAAGTATGTTATAGTTGTTGATCATGATGGTTATGTACCTGGACTAAACTTCATATTTGGAATTGCTGAGATGTGTGGAAATATTGCAATAGTATTTACAAAGAGATTAAAACAAACATACTATCCACATCAAGATGTTGAACATCTATTCTATGAAAGATTGAAGAAGGAGATTCTACATGAACTAGGACATACACTATGTCTAGAACATTGTATAGATAAGAGATGTGTAATGTCATTCTCAAACACAATAATTGAGGTAGATCTAAAAGAAGCAAAATACTGTACGAGATGTATAGAGAAGATTAGAACAGTAATACACTGGAAGAAGATATAAATAGACAGCGGTACTCCGCGGACAGGCATAACCCCCCTTCTGTAACATTCCTCTCAGGCTCTACCCGGGCCATCCCCCCGCGGTAGTTCATCGGCCCTTATTTGAGCCACCGCCCGCATATATCGGGGTTACCCCCACGGGCCCGCGGCACGGTGGGGGAGTTTCCTCGGACACCCCGTCGCCGGTGGTGTCCGGCTATTTGCCTGTCCGCGGAGTACCGCTCTGTTCTTGTTTTTTCTCTATGTTTTAATTGTTTTCTCTATTCAACTTTTACTTCTAGGCTTTCCTCTATTCCACATATTGTTGGATTTTCACATTCCTGTAGTAGACATATTGCTTGTCTTACTGTTAGTGGTGGTAGTGTGTCATAGTTTTCAAGTATCTTATTTAGACATTCTTGCTTTGTTGGGTATATTTTTGCTAATTCTTCAATTTCTTCTTTTTCAACATAGTCAGGTAGGTATACTAGTCCTGTTCTCAATATGTCCATTAGTGGTACATCTATCTTAGCTATATACTCTAACACGTCTGGAAGTATGCTAAATACTATGTGTAGTCCTTCTATCTGTGAGCATAGATTTCTAAATGCGTGTAGTGTTCTCACATACTGTGTTATTTGTGGATCATCACTAGATATTGCTCCTTCATCTATGAATATTATAAGTCCTCTATATCCTCTAGATTGTGCTAGTCTTGTTAAATCCTTTAGAAATTCTATTGGCCATCTTTTTGAATATTCTATGAAGTTGTGTATTCCTGATGATAGTAGTTCTCTAAGTCTTTTACAATATTCATCTCCTCTAGAACATTTTGCATATTTTACAAGATTTATTATTGTTTGTGTTGATGCAACTGCACTAACTATGGTACTTAATGTTCTATTTTCTAGAGTTGTTGTATCTATGAAAGATCTCACGTAATCCTTCAATTCTTCATAGATGCTCAACATTATGTGAGTTTTTCCACAGCCAGCTCTACCAACAATTGCTACTATAGGTCTTCCCTGTCTAATATATTTCAACGCTAATTCTCTAGCCTCTTGCCATCTTCTACCAACAATCTGTCCTACATGTCTAGTTGATGCTATTAGATGTCTCATCTTCTCACCAACTTTACAAGACCTACCTGTACACCACAAATCTTAAGTCTTAGACTACCTCCATGACATGTAGCATATTTCCACTTCTTAGAAGATATTAACTTAGTTGCATAGTTTATGAATAAGTCTTCAGGTATTCCATAGTTACGCATCATGAAATCTCTAACTTTTCCAAGATCTACAAAACCTGTAACTGAACTATTCCTAAGTTTTATTAATGTTTCATCGAAGAGTTTTTCAAATTCATCTAAACTTATCTTAGATACCTCAGGTTCAAATATGAAATCTCTAATTTTTACAAGTTCATCATCCTTACGAACACATAGTCTAGAACCTCTACCAAACTTCTGAACTTTAACACAACCCTCATTTACAAGATCTAACAATTCTCCTTCCCTTGAAACTATATTCATCTTCTCAAATACCTTATGTACTAATGATGATGGCATACATATGTATAGACCTTCATCATCTCCAAGAAGTATGGCTATAGTCTTCAAAATTCTCCTTAAGACTCTACTAGACACAAAAATAGGAAATGTTTAACTATTTTGAATTAAACTAGAGTATTATCGAGATGTTCTAACACTATATATGGTAGCATTGATAAATATCTTGAAAATGATGCTCACATTGTAGTAATGTTCTACATATCCATTAACATCAACATGTACATTATACACACCTGATGGTAATATACATGAATTTTCAGGAACTTCACAGCTAGAATTTATACACACTCTCTCAATTCCACATATTGTAGGTCTACATCTGAAATATTCAATAAGGCATGTAGTATTGTTTGACGATATACAGAGTGTATACACTACACTATCAGGATGGCATATATATTCAGCATATAGATTTCCATACTTATCAGTAATTCCTATTGTGAAATTTGTATCATTACTAAATAAGAGATTTATAGATTCCACATTAAACTTAATAGCATAATAACCATTGTCTGACTGTATAGATCTTCTACATGCAAACCTTTTTATAGAGATAGCCTGGAGATATTTCACCAATATTAAATCTACATTGAAATACTTCAACATTTGTCTTTGGTTTGTATATTCCTTTAATAATTATTATAGGCTTACTCAATATGAATTGAATAGCTAAGATTACTGTAATTAATGTAAGTATTGAAGCTATTAGTATTATCAATATTTTTCTCATTACGTATTTGAGAGTTATCTACTATTTTAAAGTTATCACATTCCTGTACTTCACTACTTCAATAGATCTATTATACTGCATTTATCTACATTGAAGTCTTTTATTGAGAATCCATATTTAACTTCTCTAAATCTCTTTCTAAATTCTACAACTTTATGTCTAATTGTCTTTGGATCTTTACCTCTTATTAATATGTCTGTCATAAATTCTGCAATAACTTCCATATCTTCCTCTTTAAATCCCCATCTTGTAACTTCTTGAACACCTATGCGTATACCACTTGGATTTTGTGGATTCTTATCTCCTGGTAGCATATTCTTATTTACTATTATGTTTGCTTCCTCTAGCAATTTTGCACATTTCTCACCACCTCCAAGATCTCTAACATCTATCAATACTTGATGACTTTGTGTAAATCCAAGATTTTCACCCAATACTTTAAATCCTCTCTCATATAGTGCTTCTGCTAGTCTTTTAGCATTTTTAACTATCTGTTTTGCATATTGTTCTCCAAATATCATCATTTCTATGGTTGTTATTGCAAGTGATGGATATCTATGTTGATGATAGTTTGATGTTACTCCTGGAAATACAGCATTTTCAATTTTCTTCGAGAGTTCTTCATTATTTGTAAATATTACACCACCCTGCGGTCCTGGAAATGTCTTGTGTGTACTTGCTGTCATTATATCACATCCATGTTCTAGTGGATTTGGAAATACTCTACCTGCTATTAGTCCAAGTACGTGTGCTGAATCATGTATTACAACTGCATTAACGCTATGTGCAGCATCACTAATCTCCTTTATTGGATGTGGAAATAGGTATACAGATCCTCCAAGAATTACTACTTTTGGTTTATATTCTTCAATTATTTTAACTGCCTTATCAACATCTATATTAAATATTTCAGAATTCCATGGTAGATCTACAGTTTTTAATCTTAATACACCTACAGCACCAACCTTTCTATGACTTATATGTGCACCTGCAGATATTGGAAGTGATGCAACAAGATCACCAGCCTCAGTGACGGCGTATAGTGCAGCTATGTTAGCTACAGTTCCTGATACTGGTCTAATATCTACAAACTTAGAGTTGAATAATTTTGAAAGTAGTTCTTCACAAATTCTTTCAAGAATATCCATATACTTAGTACCTTGATACAATTTTGCACCTGTTGGTCCTTCTGCATATCTACCCATCATATCGTTAAGATACACATACTCGGCTAGTGGTGACATAACATTTTCACTTGCAATCAAGTTTATTGTTTCAAATCTTCTCCACACATTATGCTGCCTAACTATGTCTAATATTTCTCCAACTTTGCCTATTAGTGATGAGTCTTCTAATGATGACACTATGCTGAGTTCTTCTTTGTAAATTTATAAGATTTCTCTATCCTTGTCTACCTGTGAGTTTTGGCATAAACTTGTCTAGTAGTTTGTCAACTATGTCTAGTATTGCCTTTGTAGCTTCTGAATCAGGATATTTCAATATGAATGGTATACCTGAGTCATTTGCTTCACTAATTCTAGGATCTAGAGGTATTGATCCTAGGAATGGTATACCTGCCTCTTCAGCAAGTATCTTACCTATCTCTTTACCAAATATGTAATACTTCTCTCCACATTTTGGACAGTAGAAGTAACTCATATTTTCTACAAGTCCAATAATTGGAACTTCTACACGTCTTGCAAATTCTATAGCCTTTCTAACAATTCTCTTCGATATTTCACTAGGTATTGTAACTATGACAGTACCATCAAGCTGTTCTGCAAGTAGTTGAGCGATTGTTAATGGTTCATCACCAGTACCTGGAGGTAGATCTATAACTAGAACATCAGTACCACCCCAATATACTCTAGTAAAGAACTCTTCTAGCAATCTCGCTACTAGTGGTCCTCTCCATATTACAGGTGTTTCCTCACTTGGAAGTAAGAATTCTGTTGACATAACTTTAATGCCTAGAGGACCGTGTGGTGGTATTATCTTCTCAACAGTCTGATCTACAAGTAGTTCTCTAGGTCTTGAAACACCTAACATCTTCGGTATTGTTGGTCCATAGACGTCTGCATCAATTACACCAACTCTAAATCCTCTAAGTGCAAATCCTACTGCTATTGATGCAGATACGAAACTCTTACCAACACCACCTTTTCCAGATATTACAGCTATCTTGACTTTTATATCTCGTATAGATTCTTGAACTCTCTTCTTAATTTCTTCAAAAGATATTGGTTTAGCTACAGGTTTCTCAGCCATGTTTGATCTCTCATCTCATCTTTGGATTTGTCTAAATTTTAACGTTTTATTACTCCTCTTCTTCACTCTCTTCTTTCTCTTTCTTCTTTGTCTTCTTTTTAGCTGCAAGCTTCTTCTTCAACTCCTCCAACTCTCTTCTAAGTTGTTCTAACTCTCTTTCTTTCTCTTCTAATGCCTTTTTGAGCTTTTCAACCTCTTCACTTGGCTGTACAATCTCTTTACACTTCTCTTGTAATTTATCACTTCTAATCCAGTATATTATACTTGTCTTATCTCTATTCCACTCAATACGTCCTGTGTCTAGATCAACTTCTAGTTCTGCAGTTATTACAAATATATCTCCAGGTTCAATACCATATTTTGGCACAATATCATTAAAGAACCAGCTCTTCATCTCTTCAAATAGTCTTGAAAGACTTTCCTTAAACTCTTTAGACTCTCTCAATTTATTAAACATTTCATCACCCTTCTCACCAAACTGCTCTTTCAAACTTCCTGCAATTGCTCCAAAGAGTAGTCTGAAGAAGTCTGGTCTTCCCTCTTTACCATACCTTCCAAATAATCTACCTGCAGATGTCTTACCTGTAATCCATCTAATACGTAGAACTTTCCTACCTTCAACTTCCTCAACTACTGACCTAGCTTCACCTCTCTCAATTGCCTCTTCTGTAGCTGCCTTTTCTAAATCTTCTGGTCTCCCCCTGATCACTACTCTCTCAGGCATGTGTACCTGAACGTATTATAGTATACCAGTCTTATTAGTCTTGTTCCTCTGCACAGGTAGGTATTAGAGAAGTATAGTATGTGTATACTATAGTTAAAACTCTTAAATTAGTTCTGATATAGTTACTAAAGTACACAATGGTTCGAATCTTGATAACGGATACTGTAGATGAAGATTTGATAAGTGAGTTGACTAGTAGAGGTTTTAATGTTGACTATAGACCTGGAATATCTAGAGATGAGTTGTTGAATATTGTTAAAAATTATGAAGTTCTAGTTGTTAGAAGTAGAACTAAGGTTGATAGAAAGGTTATTGATGAAGGTAAGAATTTGAAAGTAATAGCTAGAGCAGGTGTTGGACTTGACAATATTGATGTTGAATATGCGAGGTCTAGAGGAATTGAAGTTATAAACACACCTGAAGGACCTACAGAATCTGTTGCAGAGCTAACTATCGGTCTAATGATAGCAGCTGCTAGATACATAACACTATTTGATAGACTTGTAAAAGATGGTCAATGGCCAAAGGGAAAATATGTAGGTTTTGAACTTCAAGGTAAGACTTTAGGTATTATTGGATTAGGTAGAATTGGTACTAGAGTTGCGGAAATTGCTAAAGTTATAGGTATGCACATAATTGCGTACGATATTGCAGATGTTAGAGAGAAAGCTGAGAGATTGAAAATAGAGCTTGCAAGCAGTCTAGAAGAACTATTACCAAAATGTGACATAATTTCACTACATGTACCATTAACAAAATCTACATACCACATGATTTCAAAGAGAGAGTTTGACATGATGAAGGATGGTGTAATATTCATAAATACTAGTAGAGGAGAGATTGTAGACACTAAAGCACTATTAGAAGCATTGAAAAGTGGAAAGATAAGTGTAGCTGCTCTAGATGTCTTAGAAAATGAACCTCCAAAAGAAGAGTGGGAGATTGAGCTTGTTAAACATCCTAGAGTAATAATAACACCACACATAGGGTCTGAAACATATGAAGCTAGGAGAAGAATAGCAAGACTTTTAGCAGATAAATTATGTTCAATACTTCAGAAGTCTGTGATGACCCTACACGGGGACAGATAGATGAAGAAGGGAACGATAGCTGAAGATTATTGGAGTAATAAGATTGAAATTATTTTAGAAGATTCTGAAGAACATATACATAACCTATATAGAAGTTTGAAACCTCTTGAAAAAGAATTAAAATTTCATAGAGGTAGATGTAGTATTGAACTATCAGGAAGTAGACTAGTAATTACTGGATATGGTAGAGATATTACAAGTCTTAGAAGTGTGATTAACGGTCTACTAAAATGTCTATACTTGACCTATCTCATAGAGTTTGGAGAACTTGAGTAAATAAATAAATAGTAGATTGTTAAAGTAGCATAGTACTATGAGTGGGACTGTACCACCATCTCTACAAGCTGACATAGAGAAACTACAGATGTTACAGGCACAACTTCAAAATGTCCTAGTCTTAAAACAGCAAGTTGAGAATGAGATTAAGGAGATTGAAAGAACTATAAGTGAGATTGAAAAAATTCCTCAAGATGCTAGAATATTTAAAATAGTTGGAACATATCTGATATCAGTAACTAAAGAACAAGCATTAAATGAGTTGAAAGAGAGAGAAGAGCTTCTAAAACTAAATTTAACAAGCTTATCAAGACAAGAATCACTACTGAGAAAACAGATTGAAGAATTGAGATCAAAAATTAGTGAAGCATTAAGACAGTCAGGAATGGGTGGTGGAGCACCAAGTGGAGGTGGAGGAGGATAGTAAAGAACTTCTCAGATATGTAGCATCTCTAGTAGCCTCAAAAGTTGTGGACTACATAATTGATAGATTGAAAGGTAGGAGGATTAGAGATATCGATGTCACAGTTAGAATTCTCGATTATGAGAAACTAAACTTCGAGATAGATGTAAACATAGAGACTGATCTACTAGTTAAAGATGAGATGTTGAGAGAAGTTGCAGATTCAGCTGTTGAATATGGCTTTCAAATACTTGATAAAGTTATTAATCACATATTAAAAAGAAATTTTAAGGTAAGTAAGGATGAGATTGAAAGAATTATTAAACAATTCTCAAGAACCAACACTAATAATAACCCATAGAAATGCAGATCTCGACGGATTTGTATCAACAATACTCATATATAGATATTTAAGAAGTATAGGACTTAGTAAGATAATAATATCAATACCTGAAGGAATATCTAAAAGTGTTAAAGATTTCTTAACTAAAATGAAGATGAAACATTATGATGAGTTTTATATTGATGATTTCAATAAACTAGTTATTAGAGATTTCGATACTCTAATAATAGTTGATGTAAGTTCTATAGTTCAAATTGGAAATTTTACAAATGTTTTAAATAGAGTGAAGAGAGTTTTGTGGATAGATCATCACTCTATCAGGAGTGATAATATAGGTGTTAAAGATCTACACATAGTTGCTGATAAATATGCTACATCAACATGTGAGATAATTTATAGAGAAATTCCTGAACTTGTAGATATTGTTGATAGAGATTTAGCAATACTTTCAATAGCTGCAATATTGATTGATAGTAGAAGATTTTCTAAGGCTAACGCTACAACATTTGAGATATTGTCTAATCTATTGAAGAAGTTTGATATAGAGTTTGAAAATATTGTAAATGCATTATTCAGTAGAGAGTTACCTTTTGATGAGAAGATGGCTAGAATTAAAGGTATTATGAGGATGGAAGCTTACAGATTTGATAATAATATATTATGTATCAGTCATGTAAGTGCACATGAAGCATCGCTTGCAAGAGTTCTTTTAGATGCTGGATGTGATATTGCTGTAGTAGTTTCTGAACATGATGAAGAATTTAGAATTATTGCACGTACAAAGTTGAATAATATATCTATGGCTGAGCTCTGTAGAAAGATTTCAACCGTGTTTAATGGACAGGGTGGTGGACATGATAAGGCTGGTGCTGCAGCTATTCCTAAAAGTCAAGATGTTTGGATGAGAAAGATTATGAGAAGTGTTGTTCAAACTATTTCTGAGATGGTTGGTATTAAGCTTAGGAAAGTTAGACCTCGCTAAATTAGCTCTATCTCTATCTTAACATCTTCAGGAACTCTAATTCTCATAAGTTGTTTTAATGCTCTCTCATCAGCATCCATATCTATCAACCTCTTATGAATTCTAAGTTCCCAATGATCAAATGTGTGATATCCCTGACCACTAGGAGCTCTTCTCACAGTAACTATCAATCTACGTGTTGGTAATGGTATTGGACCTGACACATTTACACCACACTTCTTAGCAATATCAACTATCTCTCGAGCAAGCTCTTCAACTTTTCTATGATCAGTACCCCAAATTCTAATTCTAGCTTTTCTAGGCATTTAAATTCACGATATGTAAACCCTCTTTAAAGATTGCCCTTTTAGATATCGTTAATTAGATGTGTCTAAATATACACGAAGTATCTAGCGATGAGAATGGATAAGATAAGGAGATTAATTCTAAAGGAGATATTTCTAATAATACTAGCTATAATATTCATCATATTTGCGATATCTATACCAAGATTTTTAGAGAAAATACCAAAATTAGTAGATGTAGACACAATATTAACAATATTCATATTTATCCTACTTTCAAGAAGTTTTGAAGAATCTAGACTATTTCAAAAAGTAGCTATAGATATAATAGAGAGATGTAGAAATAATAGAAAGCTAGTAATAATACTGCTAACAATACTATCATCAATATCTGCAATGTTTATAATGAACGACTGTACTGTAATAATGTTTACACCTCTCTCACTATATATCGCAGATATTTTAGAAATTGATAAATCTATAATAGTTATAGATATTGCAGCTAGTGCAAATATAGGATCAACATTAACACCAATAGGAAATCCTCAAAATATAATAATATGGAGATTTAGTAAAATATCATTCTTAAAATTTTGCATAATAACAGCACCACTAGTACTTCTACTATCCATAAGTTTACTATCCATAATCTACATATACTTGAGAAGTCAGAGAAATGTGCATGCTAGGGGATTTTATAAATTTGAGGTTGATATAGATAAAAAACTTGCAACTATATCTACGATATTACTAATCTTTGACATAGTTATGATAGAGTTTAATAAGATCATAATTGCAACACTAGTGACAGTTATTGCGATACTTCTAGCTAATTATAGAGTATTTAAGAAAGTTGACTATCTACTAATTCTGTTATTTATACTCATGTTTGCAGATTTTGGACAAATTGCACTTATCTTAAGAAAATGTAACATATTTACAAATATCATACGTAGTCCTACATGGACATACCTATTTTCGATAATAATTTCACAATTTGTTAGCAATGTTCCTTCAACAATACTCCTAATAAATCAAGCAATTAAGGATAGGACTTTGATAGCATTGTTGTATGGAGTTAATGTTGCAGGTCTTGGTACAGTCATAGGTTCTTTAGCGAATTTCATAGCTGTTAGACTCTCGGGTATCTCTATGAAATCTTACCATAAGTATGCTACTCCAATATTTCTAATATCGATAATCCTAGGACTTATACTACTACTCTACTCTATCTAAGTAGTGATAGAAGTAGTAATCCTTCTCTGCTTAGCGATACTCTACTATTCTTTACTTTTATGAGATCTGCAATACTCATTTTCAATCTATCTATATCTTCAAAATCTCTGCTCAACTCAAGTAGAATTTTCTCAAATTCCTCAATAGGTAGCTCTCTATCTGAAAGTTTCTTAACTAGTTCAAGTCTGACATTTAGAATTGATAAGTTGTCTCTCATCTACATATACATGTGTTATATGATATTAAGAGGTGTTGTTTACGTTACATTATATAGTGAGGTGTGTGAAAGTTTCAAACTACCAAATACATACGCCAATACTCACATTTTGGGACGCTCAAAGATTATTAATGATATTGAGAAATAGTGAAGAATATACATATACATCATACTTTAACTTCAGAATAGAGATTTATAAAGATATTGTTAAAATAGGTAATTATACATGTATTGAAAGATCTTACTTTTTAGAATGCTTAGAAGATTATATTGATAGAGAGAGTGATGAAACTTGTAAATCTCTAATATACATAGATAGAGATGGTATCTACAGGACAGTATTTTGGAAAGATAACTTCTATAAACTATGCCAAGTATATGAAAATTGGGCTCCAACATTGATAATTAATGGAATTGTAATGCATACATTACAGAGAGATCCTATAGAAGATGCCAAGATGAAGGTTCTGTATGTGAAGAAGGGAGATAAAGTGTTAGATACCTGTGCATGTCTAGGATATACAGCTAGTGCTGCACTAGATAGAGGAGCATCATACATATTGTCTGTAGAAATTGATTCACAAGTACTTCAAATATCTAGACTTAATCCATACTCAACATTCTTGAAAAATTATAAAGTTGATATAGTTAACGCATCTATTTTAGATATTGTTGAAATTATTGATGATGAATATTTTAACTATATACTACACGATCCTCCAAGACTTATGTCAACAACAGGTGATTTATATAGTCTAGAACTTTATAAAGAATTTAGGAGAATATTGAAGAGAGGTGGAATATTATTTCACTATACAGGAGCTACAGGTTCTAAATATAGAGGTTTGAATGTTATGAAGGGAGTTATAAAGAGGCTTAAAGAGGCTGGCTTTCAAATTATTAAGACTATTGAAGGATTTGGACTTTATGCAAGGAAGATTTAGGATATATATTTACTAAGTCCTTAATTGATGAATCTAGAGCCTTTATAATACATATCTTCAATATCTTCATAAGTGTTTCAATATTATCTTTAGTACATATGTTAGATATTTCACTACTATTTATATATATGAATATCTTTGGTGATCTATCCCAAGCCTCTTTTACTGACACTGTTAGTGGTGATATATCTTTTAGATCAACCTTACTCCTATCTATAGACGATATGTATATATTTACATCAGGTTCAAAGTATACATATCCTATAACAACATTAACTATGGGATCCTTCTCTAAGTTTGAGCATAGTTTTTCAATACACTCTCTGGTGTGATTATCAATATTGTATATTTCTGAAGCTATCTTCAATTCATGTATTAATCTTCTATAGAATATTGATAATAGTTCATTAAATATTTTTGGATTCTTACTAACTTCATATATTAATGCTCCAATTCTAGCATTGAATTGATTAGCATCTTCACCTGTTGCAATTTTTAATATATGTTCAAACTCTACATCTCTCTTCCATATTGGTTTAAAGTAATTCTTTCTTATAAGTAGACTTTCTATTATATATTTACCAGCATTTCCTAAAACTTCTATAAGTTCTTTATAATGTCTTGATAACATTGTATATACGTAGTAGTCTGTTAATCTCATAATACTTACACTATCTATACATCCTGTTAAGAATTCTATAATATCTTTAACATGTCTTATAACCATTTCAATATTTACAATTTTATCAATATTTGTCAATATTAACATGTATAGTAGTCTCATGAGTGTTGACATTAGTGTAACTTTATGATGAAGATATACCCATTTATATAAGTTGTATCTAGCTATTACAAACCCTTCTAATGATGCTCTAGCTTTTTCATTATATGTTATTAATACTCCTTCATCATCTTCAATGACATCCATATTTGTTAATATTCTTTCAACGTCTCCTAGAGTTATGTTTGTACTTACACTAGCACCTGTGAAGTATAGATCTCTTAACATGTAGTCTATCCTGTCTGAGTCTAAACTACTTGATATTATATTGTGAAGCAGTTTTAAGCCTTTTAAAATATCTTTATCATATTTTTTAACTCTATCAATATCATCTTTCATATATTCTATATTTATGTTAAGTTCTATAATTTGATTAAATATGTCTGTGAATAGTATATCTTTAACTAGTCTAATATCGATATTTGGTATGGATTCTTCCACTACTTTTAATAATTCCAAATTCTTTGATAGTAGTGTATATGTTATACATTCATGTTCTTTAGCTATGTATAGTGATGATGATATATTTTCTATATATTTTACATCTCTATCCTCTACATCTAGTATGTCTCTAAATTCTGGTATCTTCAATATCTCTGAAAGTATTGATGATAAGAAGTTATCTAGACTGTGTGAAAATGGGTAATGACCTATATCGTGTAGTAATGCTGCTATCCTTAAGTGTTGTAGTAGTGTTGACATTTTTTGATCTTTAATACCTAGTTTATCTATAAGATCTTGAAGTATTTTTGAACTCTTTTCTCTATCTACAAGTGTTTGAAACATTTTTGTAGAAATATGCATTACACCTAGACTATGTTCAAATCTTGTATGTCTAGCTGTTGGATATACTAGATGTGCAAGACCTAGCTGATGTACATATCTCAATCTCTGTATGTAGGGACAGGAATCTATAAGCCTAGTCTCCTCGTCTGTCAACCATATCCATCCAAGTACTGGATCTCTAATTTGCTTACTAAACTTTAACACATCTCTCAATAAAATATAGGTTAAGATCTTTTTCTTTTTATCAGCCTAGCTCAGCCTAATCACCAAATCATTGAAGGTCCAGATCATCATTTTTCTAAGACCATCACCAAGTCAGGCCGAGAGGCCCCTCTTCACATGTCAGCTGTGCTGGGGTATTTAAATATCTTGATAGAAGGTTTATAAATACACTTCCATAATCTAGAGATGGTAGCTGAGGAAGCCGAGGCGGCTTCCTGTGAGGCTACCTGACGAGCCGCGGGGATCTTACATCTTTATAAAATTTTATTATGTTGAGAGTATACTCTTGAAGATATGAGACGTATATGTCCTATATGTGGTAGAGAGACGGATAGGCTTATTGATGGTCTTTGTGAAAATTGTTTCAGGAAAAATAATCCTCTAGTTAAAAATCTTCCAAGTATTGATAGGTTAACATTTAAGGTATGTGTAAACTGTGGTTCAGTACTTTATAGAGGTAGATGGACTAGAAGGATAGATGTTATTAAGAAACATATTTTAGAATTATTAAAAACTAGAGGTATAATATCTAGAGTAGATATTGGTGATTTCGAATTACAGGAAGGTGAACAGGAAGTTCCAATTGTAGTATGTGGTAAGGCTAGTGATAAGATTAGTGAAGAGTATTGTGAAGAGTACAAGGTATACATTAAGCTTGTACCAGATGTATGTCCAACATGTAGAAGTATAATTATTGGTAAAGAGAAGGCACTTATACAGGTTAGATATGTTGGTGAGAACTATACTAAAGATGATCTAATGCTTATTAGGCATATAATAAATCAGGTACTTGCTAAAAGTGAAGAAGTTCAAAGAGGTGCTGTTATAGATATTGAAGAGAGAGATTACGGATTTGATATTAAACTTACAAATAATACAATAGCTAGAGCTATAGCATCTGCAATTCATAGAACATTTCCAAGTAGGATGATAGAGTCTCATAAGCTTGTTGGAATGGATAGAAGTGGTAGACCAATTACAAGACTAACAATAAGTATACATATTTTAAATATAAAGAGAGGTGATGTAATATCTATAGATGGTAGAGGTGCATACTACATACTTGCAGTATCTAGAAATAGTGTATATATGAAAGACCTAGATACACAACAAAACGTTAGAATGAATATAAACGACATAATTAAGAGAGATATAAGAAAATTAAAAGTTGAAATACATACTGCGAAGATACGTAAGAGAGGTGATAAAACAATAGCTGAGTTTAAAGATAGAGTAATAGATCTAGGATATCTAGATATTCCTGAAGGTTCTCATATTAGAGTTGTGATATTTAATGACAAAATTATACCAATAAGTGAAGAGATAATAATTGAAGAGTGAGATTAATGGAAATATTGTTAGATAGTGATAAGTTAAAGATATTTAGAGTAATATCTAACCACTATAGAACAAATACATACGTAGTTAAATGTGGAGAATATGCACTTATAGTCGATCCAGGATTTAACATCTCTAATAAACACATCATAGCTGAGATAATTCATAAGTTTTTAAATGATGTTAATAGAGTTGATATATTTAACACTCATGGACATCTTGATCATACTTGTGCTAATGTTGATTTTAAAGAGTTTATAAATTGTAGAATTATGATACATAGAGCTGATGCATACCTACTTGATGACTATACAGAACATGAATTAATTAAGATGACTTTAGGATTATATGACTACGATCCTGACATATTTGGACATAGAAAACATAGACCTGACATATTACTTGAAGATGGGTATAGAATATGTATCGATAATCTAAACATATTGTTAATACACACTCCTGGACATACTATGGGTAGTTCAGTACTATATTTTGAAGATGTAGACCTAGCAATTACTGGTGATACAATACTTGAAGGTGGTATTGGTAGAGTTGATTTACCACATTCTAATCCTAGAAAGATGTTTGAAAGTATTATGAAGATTGATAATATTCTTGATAATAGTACATTAATACTTCCCGGTCATGGAGAAGCTTTTAAGTATAGTATTTATAGAGATCTCATTTTGAGAGAGGTTGAGAGTGTTGTATCTGATTATCAAAATTTTGAATAAACTATTCTCTCTGCTCTTTTGACTGTCTTTCAACTCTCTCAACACTGTAAGGACATACTGATCTAAATATGCATTGTGTACATTCTGAAGGATCTCTTGGTGATGTCCAATTCTTTATTAATTCAACAACTTCCTCATTTGTCATTGGATTATCAATTTCAAATTCATATACCTTCCTAGGAGTTATGTATAGTAGATACCCTTTTCTAGCTTCTGTAAGCCATAGATACATTCTTACCTGTTGTATATGTCTATTTTCAGGTTCTTTCACAGGATGAGAAGTATATTTCAACTCTATCACCCTATAACCGTCGTAGTAGTCTGGCCACCCATTTATAACATATTTAACACCATCAACTTCAACTTCTTTAGAATATACTTTACAATATGTAGAACACACATCTGAGAATATAGATCCAAATCCTTCATGAACAAGCAATCCTATTATTGATGATGGAGACATAAATGTGCTAACTATGGTATATGGTAGTGATCTTGTAAACTCAACCTTAGCTTTACACTCTAACACCTCATATACAGCATAGCTATTCTCTCTAGGTCCTTCAAAGAGCCAGCTAAAGTATTTAGATATGTAGTATCTAACTATCTTGTTCAGTATATCGTGAATTATCATGCCATATATTAACATACTCAATCTTTAAACATAAGCTCTAATAGTCTAGAAGTAGAGTAGAAAATTACATGATAAGTATTGTAGTTGGATTAAGAGCATTTGATGTAGTGTATAGTAAAGTTAAGAAATGTGGAGGAATATTAATAACACCATTTGAAGGAACTTACAACATTTATAAGAGTATAGATACCTCAGATAGTAAGTTTAAGACATTTATCATGAGTTTAATATTAAAACTATTCAACATTACAAATGAAGAATATGGAATACTTAGAGATGTAATATCTAGATCTAGAAATTTATGTGAAATTATTGATAATCTACTAAACTACAGCTTTAGAGATGTTAAACTTAACTATCTCATAGATATTTTAAAAGGTATTTGTCAAGATTCTGATAAATCAAATGAAGCTAATTGTATAATAATTCCACCATTTGACAATATTGCAACATTCTTATCAATCTTAATACTATACTATATTAGGAATATATTAAAGAGTGAAAAACCTGTACTATGCTATGTACATGATGTTGATCAAATTTTAGATATCGTTCTAATATTCAGGAAGTATAGTACCTACATATTTACCTGTAGACCTCCAAGATTTTTAAATATATTTGATGAACTATATATTCAAAATATTCCATCAATACCTAAGGAGTGTGGTGTATTTAAGATTAGAGATGATAGTATTGTTAGATGTAAATTATCTACACATATCTCCAATATTGGTAATATTGCATTTTCACTATCATCTCAAAGACTTGAGAGGATTGATTTAGAGATATTATCAACATTATCAGAACTTGGATTTATGTCTCTACAAGCTTTAAGAGAGAGTATATCACATCAGTACGGTGTTGATAAGTCTGTCGTTGATAAGTCTATACTCAAGTTATGGAGATCTGGATTTATAGATATTAAATATCTACCTGATGGTAGAGCAATAGTTATTCCTACATTAACGGGATTAGTTAAGACTAAGGAGTTTTGTTGATATTTTCTCAGTTGTGAATGTTAACATCTCTTCAAGATACCACTCAAGTATGTAGTCGTACTTGTTTGCTAATTTTCTAGCATATTCGTAAGCTTTTCTCCATGATGTTGTTCTGTACACAACTTTCCAACCTTGTCTAATTAGTTCTCTATCTTCATCTCTACCACTTATTAATACTCTTCCTTTAATGTGATTAACATATACTCTAAACATTCTATGTATACATTCAGTATACTTCCTTTTTAAACTATCGCAAAATATTACTTATAGAGAGGGGTGAAACTTTCGGTGTTATTTAGTTAAGATACTTTTAACATGCTTAATACTCTATCTAGAGTATCAATGTACTTAAATATATCGTCAGGAAATATCAGTAGATATGTCTTATCTCTACCAAACTTCTCCATAGCAAATCTCTCTAAGACAGTAACAACAGCACCACTACTAAGCCCTATCAATAGTCCTTCTCTACGTGCTACCTCAATAACACCACGTACAGCATCTTCTAGAGATACTTCGACAATATAATCTACAGAGTCTAACCATCTAATACCAGCATTTATAGGTTTCATACCTGGTATATGACTATCAGCTCTACAGACAACACCAACAACTTTAACATCTTCAAAATTCTCTTTTAGAGCTCTACTAATACCACATATATGACCACTAGTTCCAACAGCTGCTATAAGTATGTCAGGTTTTTTAGATATAGATTTAAATTGATTTACAATTTCTCTACCTGTATATAGGTAGTGTGCTTCAGGATTTGAAGGATTTTCAAATTGATTTATAAAACATGCTTCTAACATTTGAGATACTTCTTCACATTTTCTTATCATATCTTCATTATTTAACTCTATGTTAGTCTCTATGTAATTTACATCAATTACTCTCAATATAGTCTTGACATATTTCTCAACTCTCTTCGGTAGCAGTAATGTTAGGTCTAGACCATATATTTTAGATAGTAGTGCAAGAGCGATTCCATAATTTCCTGATGTTGCATCTAGTATCTTTCTACATTTTACTTTATATCTCTCAACTATGTAGTATGCTACTCTATCTTTAATACTTCTACTTAGAGGATTGAAAAATTCTAATTTAGCCCATACATCTCCAAAAGATTCAAGTCTTACTAGAGGTGTTGGCCATAGACCTCTAATTAGCTCTTTAACATTTTTATATACTCTGAGTCCTGATCCGTCTGAGTCTATTGACACAATATTGATCTCCCACTATATTGAGCGTCTATAGATAGTTAAATGTTACTTCATGTCTTCAACATCCATATTCTACGTATATACTTCATGTAGCAATCCTTCAATTTTTCAATATCTTTAGAATGAATATCTCTAATATCGTCAATCTCGAGTAGAGTCATTGCTAGTCTATCAAGACCCATGCCAAATGCAAGTACTTTACAATTTTTCAAACCTGCAGGTATCACAACTTCAGGTCTAAATACTCCACATCCAACAAATTCAACCCATCCAAGCTTCTCATGCCATACATATCCTTCAGCTGATGGACATGTAAATGGGAAGTATGCTGGTTTAAACATGACTTTCTCAAGACCTAACTTTTTGACGAATGTTTCCAATATTCCTAATAGATGTTTAAATTTGACATCTCTACCAACAACAATACCATCAGCTTGATAGAATTCCATTGCATGTTTTGGATCTAATGTTTCAGGTCTAAACACCTTCCCTATTGTGAATACTCTATACTCACCTTCACCTCTCTCATATAGTGTTCTAATTGTTACAGCTGTTGTCTGAGTTCTCAATATCAATCTTAATGCTCTATCAATCTTCCACTCATATCTCCAACCTCTACTACCTGTAATCCACCCATCTCTATGTACACTACTCACCTTCTCTATATACTCATCAGGAGGTTTCTCACCATATTGAGGATACTTTATGAAGAATGTATCATGAACTTCTCTAGCAGGATGATCCTGTGCTTGAAATAGTGCATCAAAATTCCAAAACTCAATCTCACATATAGGCCCATGAACTTCTTCAAAGCCAAGCTCTATGAATATGTCTCTAACAATGTTTAAGAATTCTCTCATGAAGTGTGGAAATGCACATTCTCTCTCAGGAACAGGAATTGATAGATCGAATTCTTTCAATATAACTCTACTCCACTCACCACTTCTCAACATCTCTGACGTTAATGATGTTACAACCTTAGCAGGTATTATCTTACCTTCATTTAGAAGTTTTCTACATTGTTCAGTCAATTCTATACTTATCTTAACTTTCTCACGAATTCTCACAAGCTTTCTCTTTTGAAACTCTTGTACAATATCTTGTGGAAGTATTGAAATTTCAACAGTACTTAATCTCTTTAATTCTTCAAGAATTTTCTGCTTTTCTTCAACAACTTTTAAAGCATTATCAATACCTTCTCTAAATATTAACTTCTTCTCAACTATTCTACACAATCCACTTCTCACTAAATTACTAATCACTATACTACACATTTTTTCACTAAAAATCTCTCTACAACTATTCAATAATTCTTCAAGACTTAGCTCATTTACATTCTTAAACTTATCTTTTAGATGTGTTAATAGTCTATATTCAGGTAATCCAACCTCTGCATAGTTTAATCCTTCATCAGTTAATTCTACATATTTTACAGGTGTTCTTAAAGTTCTAATAAGACCTCTATATTCAAGTTCTGCCAATATTCTCATTAGTGAACTAACATCTCTACCAATCTTCTTAGATATCTCATCTACAGATGTTGTACCTGATTCTACACATTTTAAAATATCTACATACTCCTCTGGAAGTACTATGATGTCTCTATTTGAAACAATTCTTAACCACCTCGAGAAGAATGGTTTAGATATGACAAAAATTTAAGACATACCTTAAGGATATATTGCAGGTGATGAACAGAGGATTATGCAGAATAGTGAAGATAGGGAGTACCTCTGATTTTTATCTCCACTCCCACTCTATGAATGGCTTTTCTATATCTACCATTGCGTTAACTATCAACTCTACTAGACCTCCATACAGTATTCTAAATCTCTCCCATATGTTGTAGTATGTGAATGTGTCTCTAATCATACCTTTACAGTTACTACATGGAGCACATAGATACTTTGGTATTTTTGGATCAATACAATCTTTAAATGCTTCTAATGTCTGCTTAACCTTCATTCTACCAGCAACTTTATACTTCCAGTCTGGGAAGTTGTATCCATACATTATTGCAAATGCACCACCTGCACCGCAGCAGAAGTTCTTTACTCCATGTGGCTCCATCTCTCTAAATAGTGGACATATCTTTCTGAGTATTCTTCTCTGTGGTTCTACAATACCCATCATTCTAACCATGTTACATGGATCGTGTAGTGTTACTGGGAAGTTATTCTTTTCAGGATCTAGATTTAGCTTACCCTTCTCTACAAGCTCTGCGAGTAGTGGCATACATGATTCTCTTGGTATATCTTTCAAATCGTCAGGTAGTACTCTATCTGCTAGTTGTATAAGTGCTCTATGTGCATGACCACACTCACCAATAATAACCTTCTTAACCTCTAGCTTTCTAGCAACTTCTAGATGTGCCATAGCTATCTTAGCTAGCTGTACATCATCGTAGTATAGTCCGTAGTTTACAGCATCATATCCTGGTGGTATGCTTGCGAGAGTCCAGCTAATTCCTGCTTCTTCAAATATTATTGCAAATGCCTCAGGATTTTCTGGCCATGATAGAAATTCTCCATAGTTGTGTATTATCAATATATCTGCACCTTTCTCATCAACAGGAATTCTAATCCTCTTACCAGTCTTCTCCTTAATATCCTCCTCCATCCACTTAACCATTTGAAGCATTGCTTTTGGTGATGTACCTGTTGATGAACCAACTCTCAACTGCTGTACTGTTCCTAGTTCATGTAGTTCTTTAGGTGCCCAACCAAACTGTTGACTGAAGAGTTTTCTAAGTTCTCTAGTTACAATTCCTTGATCTAGTCCAAGTGGACAGAATTGGAAACATCTTCTACATACAGTACATCTATATGCAAGTTCGTACAGTCTTGCTATGAGGTATATGTTTGCTTCTATTGGAACATTCTTCTTACCTTTAACATACTTCTCATATAGCATTCTCAGAATCTCTGTCTTAAATGTTGGTCTTAGATACTCATGTCTCTTACCTGCTGATATAAATATTTGACATACTTCAGCACATGTTTGACATCTAGCACAATACTCAACTGTGAGTATTAGTGGCTTTATCTGAGTCCAATTGTCTGGAATTGAGAACAGCTTCTTAATACCTTCAATAAACTTCCTAACAATTTCCTGTTCCTCCTCCTTAGATTTTGGTCTTAAAATTGGGAAATTTGCAAAACCATCTAGAAGTAGATTAAGCATCTCCTTCCTCCATGATTCAGGGGGTGGTTTTGGTTTTGGTTCTTCTTCAGGCTTTATGAAAGGTAGAGGCATTAACCACTCATCTACAAGACGTGTAACCTGTACTTCCTCAGGAATTGCTAGATCTTCTGGTCTTAACTTACTTGGATCTTTAAGTCTCTCTTCAGGAATTATCTTAGATTTTGACTTAGCAGAAGACATAATTTACACCCTTTTTAAATTTTTGAGTATGTTTTATGTTTTTCTCACCTCGGGCCAGACTGTTCTAAGATCTCTCCACTTATGTCCTTTAGGTACATGTGGTCCTTCCCAAGTTAATACATAGTCTAGATACTTGTTTATTAGAGCATCTAGACTAGTCCTAACTCCAGGTATTCTTGGTGCATTATCCCAAGCAACTTTGTGATAGCTAACATATTTTAATGGTCCATGTATCATTCTTGTGAATGGGTAGTACGCTAAGAATACTTCAAATATGACTACCTGTACTGATACTGCTGGTGGTAGTCCAGTAATTCCAAATTTAGCTATTAGATATTCGACTGGAGTAAATGTTAGTAATGCTCTCATATATTCTCTAGCTATTGTAAATGTTGGATCATATGCGGCAGCAACCCATCCTGATACTACTACTGCAAGTATGAAGAATAGGTTGAAATAGTCTGCAAATCTTGTATATCTTCTAAGTTCAGATTTTGCAAATCTCAAAACTATCAATCCAACACATCCAAATATTAGACATGCAGCACCTACATATCCTGCAATCATAGTCACCACATATAGGAATATCGACCATGGGTGATTGAATGGTGCGAAGTTTCCGATTATCAAATACTTTAGAGGACCTGTGTAGTGTACTGTACTTGCAGGTACAGCTACAGGTAGTCCACATATCTCAGTTATAGCACCTATGAATAGTAGTATTATCCATGCAAGTATTAGGTATATACCTACATGAAATGGATAGCTAAATATCCAGACAATTCTCTTCCTCTCAAAAAGTCTAACCATAAATAACATCTCCTTCAAAGTCTCCTTCAACTCACCTGCATGCCATAGATGTCTAGGCTTCTTCCACCACTCTAAATCTTCATAATAAGAACTTCCACGATGAGCTTTCTCAGGTTCTTCATGAGGAACAGGATATATCTCCCATCTTATAGGTGTTGGTAATGTTGCAACTCTACCTGCTCTACTAGCAAACACTACTACAAGTATTATAAAACATATATACGTAGTTATCATAAGACCTAGACCGAACGTTGCCATACTAAGTACAAGATTAGATTCATAAATTTTAAAGAATTATGTCAATAATGCAGAATGTTCAGAAGCGCAGAGGGTTCATCAGCAATTCAGACCTAGCTAACCTCATCACACAACTAACAATAATGTTCAATATTTAAAACTTTAGATAAAAATAGCACAAACATCAATCAGGAATATTACAACTACATAGAGAATGATTTAAAAAACTACACAAACACTAAAACACGAACAAGCGGGGTGGGGAAGCCAGGTATCCTGCGGGGCTCATAACCCCGAGGTCGGTGGTTCAAATCCACCCCCCGCTACCAATAACACTTCTACAACACACTTATCGAGATGGTGATACTCAACATCGGTATATACATCCTAATACTTTCAATAATTCTCATACTGTTTGAAATATATCAATATTTTAAGGGTAGAGATGTAAATGTCAAATATATTAATGATAGTATGAAATTTCTAGAAAATAAATTTAGACCTGTAAGTAAGGAATATGATATTATAGGTCCATATATTGGTTTTAGAGCTAGGTATGTCAGAGATGAAGAACCTAGAGATGTGTTAATATCATTTTTAACATTACCAAGATGTAGTTTACTCTACTATCTCGTGTCAAAAATATTTGGTAAAGGTGATAGAGTTATGATGATTTTAGGATATTCAAAAGATGTTAATAGAGGTGAAGTTCATGTATGTGATGTGAAGTTTTCAATGAAGATATTGGAAGATAGTGATAAGAATTTTAATAGAGAAGTATTAGATAATGGTAAGGTTTTACTATATGATGATTATGAGACTTCTAGAATTTTTTATCAAATATTTAATAATTGTAGATTACCTATAAGGCATGTTGCTTATGATCCAAACTCTAGATGCATATACCTATACTCACATTTTTCAAATATAGAAGAGTTCTACAGGATAGTTGATATAGTTTTTGAACTTGCTAAAAGACTAGCATAAATGTAAAATATCTTACACTACAATAACTACGTTCTGTGAGGATACTACTAATACATGCTGAGAAGTTTTGGTATAAAGTTAGAGAGAAGGCTTTGAAAGATATTCCAGATATTGATAGTAGTAGAGTTGAAGCTTCTGCAGAAAATGCATTAGTAGTATTTACAACGATTGAAGATGTAGATATTGAAGATGAGAATTATCTCTCTAAAATTATTGAAGATATATTACAAGTATTCTATAAAGTTAATGCTAAAAATTTAGTAATATACCCATATGCACATCTAAGTTCTAGACTTGCAAAACCTTCAAAAGCTATTAAGATATATGAGAAGATTTGTGATATAGCTAAGAAAATTGCTGAAAGTAGAAATATTAAAGTCATAACTGCACCATTCGGATATTATAAAAGTTTTGAAATAAGATGTTATGGTCATCCACTATCTGAACTTAGTAGAAGCTATGAACCTGAGATTAAGGAATTGAAGATTGGAGAAGAGAAGAGAGAGAAAGTTGAGGTTGAAAGTTATTTTGTAGTTATAACTCCTGATGGTGAAGTTCTAAAGGTTGATGAGTACTTAACAAAGTTTAGAGGTAGGTATAGAGATTTTGACATTCTTGTAAGTAAAGAAGCACTTAGAGAAGAATTGAAGGGTGGTGAGGAGCCTAGATACTTGACATACTGTAAGAAGTTTGGAATTGAGTGGGAGCCCATGTCAGATATTGGACATATGAGATTTGGACCTGAAGCATGTATAATGTATGAGCTAGTTGAAAAATATTCATGGCAAGTTGCTAATAGACTTGGAATACCCATATTTAAAGTACGTGGTACAAATATGTTTAAGCTATCCTGTAAACCAATAGAAGAACATGCAAAACTTTTTGGAGAAAGAATGTACATAATAGATAGTGATGGTGAAAAACTTGTTCTAAGATATGCAGCCTGTTTTCAACAATTTTCAATGATTAAAGACTGGATTATAAGCTATAGAGACTTACCTTTTGGTGTTCTCGAAATTGCAGATAGTTACAGATATGAACAGCCAGGAGAGACAGTACTATGTTTTAGAGTTAGAAAATTTACAATGCCTGATCTACACATATTTACTAAAGATCTTGAAGATGCTAAAAATATGTGTTTGAAAGTTCATGAAGTTATATTTGATGAAATTAGGAAGATAGGTCTTGACTATGTATCTCTATATAATGTTACTGAAGACTTCTATATTAACAACGTTGAATATTTAAAACAACTATCAAAGATTGAAGATAAGCCAATATTAGTCAAAGTTATTAGAGAGAAGAAGTATTATTGGGTTTTAAATGCAGAATTTCACATAATTGATGAGCTTGAAAGACCTAGAGAGATAGCTACAATGCAGATTGATATTGGTAATGCTTCTAGATTTGGAATTAAGTATAGAACATCAACAGGAGAGGATAGGTATCCTGTAATTATACATACAGCACTTATCGGCAGTGTTGAACGTTATATATACGCTCTATTTCAAAAAGCTGCAATAGATGAGAAGTGTGGAAAAATTCCAAGATTACCAACATGGATATGTCCAATACAGGTTAGGTTAATACCTGTAACTACAGAATTTTTACAATATTGTGAAAATATTGCGAATATTTTAGAATCTAGAAGTATTAGAGTTGATATTGACGATAGAGATGAAACTGTGAGTAAGAGAATTAGAGAAGCTGAAAAGATGTGGATACCCTACATAGTTGTTATAGGTAGAGAAGAAGTTAATTCAAACATTCTCACAGTTAGAATTAGAGGTGAGAAGAATTTGAGGAAGATGAGTATTGAAGAGCTAGTAGAAACTATTGAAAGAGAGATTGATAATTATCCAAGATGTGGACTCTATATGCCTAGAAGATTAAGTATGAGACCACAATATAGACCGATAACCTAGTCTAGTATATGAATAGTCTTACAGGTCTTATCTCTACACCATTTAATAGAAATTCTAGATAGTCTAAATATGTTAATTTTAATATACTAGATCCAACTCTTATAGATCTCAAGAGGTCTTTACCACGATATGTCAATGTTAGTATTCTATCTTTCTCTCTAATCATTATGTCTGGAATATACTCTACAATCTTCCTAATCTCAAAATCGGTCATAAAGAATCTAGCATAGTCAACCTCTATCAACTCTCTATTAAAGAATAGTATTCCAAGTGCAATCATACTATCATTAATTATCTCTCTACTAAGTGCAATTGATGAGTATATAGCCCATGTTAGTAATTTTTCATTAATGCCACCTACATGTAGTATGTAGTATATTGGTATTGTGAAGTATGTACTATACTCAGGAATTTCAAATATGTAATTACCAATCTTTAAACCTCTACGTGCAATTACTTTAATCCTCACTTTAACATATTTTAAAATCCTCTCGAGGTTTAAGATTACTATCCTTTTAAATTCTTTCTTAAGTTCTGGATCTTCACATATTGTAATTATCTCACTTCCATCATAATCTCTAAATGATATACAGTCTAGATATGTTCCATATCTTGTATATATTAGATGTAGCTTCTTTTCTCTAAGTATTTCACATAGATCGTTAAAATTTGAAATTTCTATATACATGTTTAACATATCTTTCCATTCTGAGTATGTATATGTTAGTCTACAAATCCACTCTACAACACTTCTAATACTTATATCAATTGGAAATATCTTAAATTTAGAGTAGATATTTCTAACTAATGTCACTAGTCTATGTAGTGTAATTTTTTGAAATTCAGCTAATATTTCACATTCCACATTCAACTATGTGTATATGGGGAATATATAATAAATGTTTATCAGTAAGGTCTACACATGATATCTATGCCTGATTTAACTATTGACGATATAGTAAACTTCTATGTTGATAATAAGGATAGGATTGAAAGTTTGTTAAAATCTGAAAGTCAGCTTGTTGAGTTGAGTGGTGATAAGATTGTTATTGTTGGTGATCTTCATGGTGATTACATATCTCTACAGAGTATCTTATCTAGATATAGACCACCTGAATGGAAAATTCTGTTTCTAGGTGATTATGTTGATAGAGGTGAATATCAGATTGAAACTTTGACAAGAGTTTTAATGTTGAAGTTAGAATATCCTGAACATGTATACATGCTTAGAGGTAATCATGAATCACCATACATGAACTTGGAGTATGGTTTCATATTTGAACTTCAGAGTAAACTTGAAGATAAGAGTTATCTAATATATATGACAATACTCAAATCAGTATACTGTAATCTCCCATATGCAGCATTAGTAAATAATGAGATATTTGCAGTACATGGAGGACTAGCTAGAGGACTAGCAAAACCTGAAGAAGTTAAACAAATACCAAAATGTGATGAACAACCAAAAGATCCAATAGCATTTCAAATACTTTGGAATGACCCTTCAGATGAAGTACAGGGATTTGTACCAAACTACCTACGTGGAGGATGTATAGAAGGTGGATTATGCATATATTGGTGGGGTCAAGATGTAACAGAAGAATTCTTAACAAAAAACAACCTAAAAATGATAGTAAGAGCACATGAATATAATTCACAGGGATATAAATGGAACCATAATAAGAAAGTACTAACAATATTCACATCAAAATCAGGACCATACAGCTTCGTAGAACCAAAAATACTAATAATAGAGAAAAATGATATAAAGATAAGAAATGCAAGACAAGACTAATGATGAAAACTCCTGATACAGAAAATGAAGAAGCCGTCCCAGACTGAGTAGACAGATAGTATTTAATATTTGTAAGTTCTCGATATTATGTGAAATCTCCAGTTGAAAAATTTAAGTTAAGAATTGACATTATAATGTACGTACTATCTAGACTTCGAAAATGTGGAAAAACAAAATTAATGAAACTTCTCTATCTAATTGATAGAGAATTTTCACATAGAGGTTTTGAACCATTATTTGACTGGGTTCTATGGTGGTATGGACCGTTTAGTAAAGATGTACTTACAATTTTAGATGTATTAGAAATGTATGGATTAGTTAGAAGTGAGTATAGGAAGAATATGAAAGTGTACACTACCGATATTAAGGAACATATAATTTCTGACAAGTCTATACGTGAAGTGATTGATAGTGTAATCAATGAGTGGGGATTTAGGAAATTGGAAGAATTGTTGAGATATGTGTATGAACTTCCGGAAGTTAGAAAAGCTAGACCTTTATCTAAAATTGATATACAATGAGCTATCTAGGTAGGATAGAATTACTGGTTTTAGACAGGGATATTAAGAACACTATCGAACAAGAATTACATTACTCTCTAATCTCGGAACCTTATCATACTTATCGCAAGCTTTATGCTGATATTGACATTATAGTAGAGAGAGTTAGAACAATTTTAGGCATTGATAGTCAAGAATTTAGGGAACTTATTGAATCGATATATGAGATTGTTGATATATGTGCAAGACATTGCATATCACTTTCAAATATAAGTTCTACATTCGATATCTATCGAATAATTTCCAATACTTTCTCATCAGTAATTAAAGATGTCAGGAAGTATATTGAGAAGATACCTAAACTCTTAAAATTATACGATGTCAGAAATAAGATAGCAAGGGTATACGAACTCTATACGTGGTTTACTACACATGTTAGAGATAAGCTCATAGAAGAGATGATTAGACATGGCGAAAAGGCAGAACTGATGGTCATTATTAATAGAAGTATTGCAATATTACAATCATTATATAGGAGTCTCTATAACCTAATAACCGAGAGACCTTATACTAAACTCGAAATACTTCAACTTCTACAGCAGTTAGCCGGCTTCTTCGATTTTGTATTAGCAGTTCTAATTCACATGTATAAATTGAGAAAGATAAATCTAAGACAATTATTTGAATATACAAACATGATATATTGTGATATTATATCAACAAGGCTAATTGTTGAAAATATAGACATCTTAATTTCAATTCTTGAGATGATTATAGAATCAATGAAGAAAATATGATACTCATCATCCCTGATGTTGGAATTTTTGCACGTACTACCAGGAGAGAATTATGCTTGAAACTTCAAGAAATTGGTTTAAAATGCTCTAGGGCTGATATCAAATTTGTCATACCTTACGTAACTAGAGAACTCATTAAAATAACATTAAAAAGTTCTCTCAAACAACTATACAACTTATACCATCCCATTACTGAAGAAGTTATAGAAAGTAAAAAATATTTTAGAAGATATTCAAGAAGAGTCGTAGAGATATTACGAAAACTAAGCAAGATTTACTTCAATAATATTGAAGATGGATTGAAAATGTTTGCAAAAGAGTTAGATTCTCTTGTGCTGAGTTATGGCTATAGAGAGTTTTACTATGCGAGTTATATACTTCATATATTGTCGAGACATCTTACGAAGCTTAAACATATCTATTTTATTAAAAGATTTGTACAAGTATTAGAGCAACTACGTGATGAGGCTACATCAATACCTCTAATAAGAATGTTAGATAAGTATTATGAAATAATTAATGAGCTTATATTACTATCTAACAAAAGCTTAATACAGATTCTTGATGAACTTAGTGAGCTTATAATGAAGAGTATCTTAAGTATCTGGGAAGTGGAGTGTTTAAAAGTATGTGGTTCGAAGACACTCGAAGAATGTCATAAATTTCTAGAAAATATCGGGATAAGCTATAGACATGAGAATGGTGATCTTGTCCTGCTTGCAGGGATATACCTTGACATTTACATATCTAAGATAGAATCCTCAAAAGATAGAATAATCGTAATTACATGCGATAGACGTTTCAATGAAAAATTGAAAAGGTTTATTAATCATGTAAGAATGTCACTAGGATACTCGTTACCAATAGAGTCGATATACATAAGACCCGCAAATGATGTACAAGGCTGAGGACTAGATACTCGTAGATTCTTCTATACGGAATTTCTAATCTCACTATAGCATGTTCTGTGTAAAAATGTGTTTAGAAGGTATGATTATACCTTCAGGTAGGTATGTTTATATTTTTTCGATGTTTTTCGATTGTGTGAGTGTTAGGTATAGGAATCCAAGTCAGTGGGGTGTTTTTTGGACTTTGGTTGTGTTGTCTATAGTTGGCATGTTTATTGGGCCGATCTGGTTGAAAGTTTTGTGTTTTATAGTTTTGATATATTCTTTAGCTGGTATTAGGGTGATTTATGAGTATGAGCGTGGTGTGTTGTTTACTCTTGGTAAATTTTCAGGTTTGTTAAATCCTGGTATTGTTTGGATTGCACCTATAGTGCAGAGTTTGAGAAAGATTGATCTTCGTGTTCGTGCTGTTGATATTCCTGAGCAGGAGGTTGTTACTAGAGATAATGTGTCTGTTAAAGTTAATGGTGTTGTATTTTTTAAGGTTGAAAATCCTGAAAAGGCTATTCTAAATGTTGAAAATTATAGAAGAGCAACAATACTATATGCACAGACTGTGCTTAGAGATGTTATTGGTAGTCATGATCTTGATGATGTATTACAGAAGCGTGAGCAGATTGGTGAGATTATTAGAAAGATTGTTGATGAAATTGCTGTTGATTGGGGTATAAGGATTGTATCTGTAAAACTTCAAGATATTATAATTCCTGAAAATATGAAGAGTATAATTGCAAGACAGGCAGAGGCTGAAAGAGAGAAACGTAGTAATATTATAAAGTCTGAGGGAGAGCTTATAGCTGCTGAAAATCTTGCAAAAGCTGCTGAGATAATATCAAAAACACCTGCAGCATTAACACTAAGAGTATTACACACACTTTCAGATATATCTAAAGATCCTAATCAGAAAGTTCTTCTAATACTACCAATAGAGTTGTTAGAATTTTTAAGGAGAGAGTTTAAGAGAGAGTTAGAATCTAGAAGTTAAGTCTTTAAATTTAATCTCCTCCTTCTATCATTAATATGTTTTTCAATAGTTTCAGCAGCTTTCACAGGATCATCCTCAATATATAGTTTGCCACCTGTGATATCTACAAGCTTTTCAGTAAGTATAGATTTGACGACTGTTGAACCATCTATGAACGGTGATGGATATACATGAAGTAGAAAGCCGCATGCTAATGCATATGCAGCATCTCCAAGTGCCTGTTCTTCAAGCCATTGTGGTGCTGAGACAGCTATAGGTAAGTCAGGTAGGTCAACATTCAACTTCTCAGATATCTTCTCAGCTATGTATACTATTCTTGAAATACTCATACATAATCCAAAATCCCACACTGGCGGTAGGTTCAATTCTCTACAAGCATCTTGTAGATCATCTCCAGCATATCTTAATGCTTCTTCACTCATAAATCCAAGACCTTGAAGACCATATGATGTACAACCTGCAGTCCATATCATTATGTTTCTCTTCAATAATTCAATTGCTAAATCTCTAATCAAAACATCATGACCTCTACTTATCAAATTTGAACAACCTACAAGAGCTACAATACCTCTAATCTTACAGTCAGCTATTAGCTGTAGTAACCTATCTAGCAGATTCTTCTCTATATAATCTTCACTAAATCCTACTACAGCTTTCTTAACTTTTCCAAACCTTTCTAACCTTCTAGATCTAGATTTGAAAGCTTCAATTGCAAGTTCAACAACTTTCTTAGCAATTTCTCTAGCTTTTTCAGGACTCCACTGTAGTAGTGTTGCATCTTCAATATATGCAACATCGTCAATAGCTATCAATTTTGTTCCTGTAATTTTTGAAATATTTGTAAGTCCCGGAAATGTACAGTTAAATTCTGAAACAACAGCATCAATAAGTCCACTAGCAACTAACGGTTCTGTTCCAAAATTATTAACGCATTGACCTATAAAACAGCTATTTTTGAGATATGTCCATCTTGACTGTATATCTTGACCAACACATGTACCACCTATAATATTTATACCTGATGCACCTGCTCTCTTAGCTAATTCCTGAGCTTCACTTGAAGATGCATACTCAATAACTGCCTGTTGTAGTACTGTCTGATGTCCTGTAGTTAATATATTTACACATGTTGGATCAATCTTACCAATACCTGACTCTAACATCTCAACCTTTGGAGTTCCAAGTATTATATCATTCATCCAGGTATTCATTCTAAGAGCGACATACCCCATGATAAGTCCAAGTTTCAATACATGTAAGAGCATGTCTATCACATTAGCGTTTAAGTTTGTAGATGTCTTAACTAGTGCATCAACAATCTCAGATTTTGCACCGCCTGGAACTATTCCTAATCTTCTAAATACTTCAAGTCTTGGCTTATATGCAAGTTTAGTAACTATAAAACTTTCAATCCATCTAGGTCTATATATGTCTTCGATAACTAGTTTAGCAAGTCTTTTATGATTAACATCTATGTTAAATATCTTACATACTTTCTCAAGCTTATCTCTATCTTTAACATAGTCTAACTCTAACAATGATCTAGCAGTATTTTCACAAACATGTACATAACATGCAACACCTGCAGCAACATGTCTAAGAAGATTTTTAGCTACAACTTGATGAACATTTAGACCACAGACACCATATGGATACTTCTCAGAGAGTATGCATGGTCCTTCAGAACATACATTACAACATAATCCCTCTCTACCAATCTTACATTGAGAAACTTTCAATCTTCTAACATGTGGTGTATCTATATTTCTCCTTTCGGCTTCTTCAACAAGTTTTCTAATATCCTCATTTGCTATATCTACAAAAGGCATGTTACTTAATAAGTGTTTTACATATTTAAACTTTACACTCCTTATAGCAATAGTTCGGATTCCTAACCGCTCTAAATTTCTTCTCAAATTTTACAATATTGATAATCTTCTTAACAATCTATCGTTATAGAACTATGCCTAAACTTAAATATCTGTACAATAGCTCTACTAGGTGTCTAAGATAGTTAGTATTGGAGTTGTTAAATGTGGATGTATTGGCTCATCAGTACTTCTAGAATATGCACTTGATGAGAGAGCTGATAGAGAAGATATTAGAACTGTTGTATATTCAACAGGTTCAAAAATGATTGAAGATCTATGTGAAAAAGTTGCAAAGAGAGCTTTAGAAGATAATCATGATCTATACATTGTTGTTAGTCCAAATGCATCTCTTCCAGGACCTACAAAGATTAGAGAATTATTAAAAAGTTCTAATAAACCAATAATAGTTATTAGTGATGGAGCTGCTAAGAGTATTGTTAAGAAGCTTGAAGAGGATGGTTATGGATATATAATAGTTCTTGCAGACTCTATGATTGGTGCTAGAAGAGAATTTCTAGATATGTCTGAGATGTGTATGTACAATACATACGTTATAAAAGTATTAACTGTATGTGGAGTTTATAGATGTATTGTTAAGAATATTGATAGAGTAGTAGAACAATTGAAGAGTGGTGAGAAGGTAGAACTTCCAAGAGTAGTATTTGATAAATATCACGTTATTGAATATTCGGAAATTAAAAATCCATATGCATTATCTAAAGCTATTGCAGCATATGAAATTGCTAGACATGTAGCTGAGCTAACTACAGAGGCATGTTTTAAGATTAAGGAATGGGAAAAATATACGTTAATAGCATCCGCAGCTCATGAAATGATGTTTATTGCTTCAAAACTTGCAGATGAGGCTAGAGAAATTGAGAAGTATAATGATCAACTTGTAAGAACACCACATTCACGTGATGGTAAACTACTTAAAAAGATTAGACTTATTGAAAAACCTTCATAGGTACTTCCATGTCTAAAGTTGATAGATGTATTGAAATTCTATTAACAACAGGAAGATCTATAGAGCAGGGTTACTATCTTGAAAATTTTGGTAGATTTTCTAGAGAATATGTGACATGTGTCAAAACTATACATATAAATTCTAAAGATGCCGAGAAGATAGATGTTAAAGATGGTGATGTTGTTTATGTATGTAGAGAAGATAATTGTGTAGATATGTATGTAAAAATTGATAATACATGTCCTGAAGGTGTTATCTTTGTACCATATGGATCATATATTAATAAGATAATACCACCATATACTGAAGCTTCAGCAACACCAAACTACAAGCAGGTTAGAGTGAGAGTATGTAAAGTTGATAAGCAGGAAGATATTGTTGATAAAGAATTACAATTTTTGAAGAATATTCCTGGAATTGGAGATAGAGTAGTGCGTAGAGGTTCTATAAAGTTTCTAAGAGCTGTATGTCCATTCTGTGGATTATTGTGTGATGGTGTTAGAGTTAAGATGTGTGGTGAAGAGATTATAGATGTTGAAGAATGTTGTGTTATAGGTAGAGCTAAGTTTGTAAATTATCATAGAGATAGAGTATTGAAACCACTTAAGAGAAGAGAGAATGGTGAGTTTGTAGAGGTAGATCTTGAGAGAGCTATTGATGAAATTGCTAATCTACTAGTAAACTCTAGATATCCACTATTCTACGGTTGGAGTTGTACTACATGTGAAGCTATTAGACTTGGTTTAAAAATTGCTGAACTTGTTGGTGGTGTTGTTGATAATACATCATCTGTATGTCATGGACCAACACTCATGGCTGTTGCAGAGACTGGACATAGTGATTTTACTTTAGGATTTACAACACATTATGCAGATCTAGTAATTTTTTGGGGTTGGAATCCTTCACATGCACATCCAAATTTCACATACAGATTTATAAATAGGGAGGGTAAGCTCATTAAAGGTAGGAGAGATAGAAAGGTATACATCATAGATGTTAGAGATGTAGCACCACAAAGACCTACAGGTATAGATCTTAAAAGATGTACAGGTTGTGACATGTGTTTTGAATCTTGTCCTGAAGTTATTAGAAAGAGAATTGGTAAACTTGGTTTAAAGACTTATGATGTAGACATCTCCAAGTGTAGAGAGTGTGGATTATGTATACGTATATGTCCTGTAAATGCTATTGAGTATGTTAAAGATGTAGATACTCAATTTATAGTAAAACCTGGTCGTGACTATGAGATATTGACAGGTATTAGAATGTGTCTTAGAGATTTAGAAATTGAAAAGGATAATATCGCTGGAATAAGTGTTGAAGAATTTGAAAAATTCTGTGAAGATTTAAGAAAAGCAAACTACGTAATACTATTCTTCGGTGTTGGACTTACACATAGTCGTGGTAAGTTTAAGAATATTGAAGAGGCAATAAAGATAATTCAAGAACTTAATGAACATACAAAAGCTATAATAATAGCAATGAGAGGACACTTCAACGTTACAGGTGCGAATATGGTATTTCTATGGACTTATGGAGCACCATTCGGTATTGATCTATCTAAAAGATATCCAAGATACATACCTGGAGTAACAACAGCTGTAGATATACTGAGAAGAGGAGAGACAGATCTACTATTTGTAGCAGGTGCAGATCCAGCAGCATCATTTCCTGGAGAAGTTATGAAGAATGTTGAAAAGATACCTGTAATATTACTAACACCTAAAGTATGTGAAACTTTGAAATATGCTGATATTGTAATACCTGTAGCATTAACAGGAATTGAATGTGAGGGAACAGCATACAGACTAGATGGCATACCTATAAGATTGAAAAAACTTGTAGATCCACCATCTGGCATATATGCAGATGAGCATATATTAGAAATTTTATATGAAAAAGTTAGTAAACTACTTAGAAAGTAGCTTAGAAGATGCTACTCGTTAATACGATATCTGCATTACCCTCAATACATCTCATATCTTTAATAGTATATACCTGACCTATCAATGTCTCAACTATTGAACATGCCATTAACACTAATATACATAACTTTCTAGCTCTCAACATACTACGTACATTATCCATAATTTTAAGTTCAGGAACTGAGAATATGCATTCGCATCCTCTAATACTTATACTAATACCATCATTATGAATATCTATCTTCTCTATGTTAAACTTTAGAAATCTTCTAAGAATTGAAAATGCTTTCTCAAAAGCTTCTCTAACATCAGAAACCTTCTCTAACGATACATTACTCAATTTCATAAGCTCTAACGCAGTTTTGTGAGAAGCCATATCTATTATTGTTGTTAATGCATCTTCTCCAGCTAAATTAGCAATACTCTCAACTATATTCTTTAAAAGTAGTCTACCAATCTTATATTCTCCAACTGTCATATAAATCACCTAAATACTTCTCTTAGCTTTTCTACAAGATTATCTAACATTAACAATATTAATCCGATATTTGGCTCACCTTCATCAACCGAAGAGACTAACACACTAACATAGACGTCTCTACCTGATGGTAAGGTTATAGATTTCAATATTATTTTACTTCTTCTACCTTCCATTATTATACTCACAAGTTCGTCATCCCTCAATTGAGAATATATCTTCTTGCTAGAACCCATCAATAATGAGATTAGTGCAGCTATGCTTCTTCTCTGCGTTGGATTTAAGCTTGTACTATATGAATACACCACTAGTCCGTCAGACCTAGCTATTACTACATCTTGCACAGCTTTACCGCACATATCTACAAATTTTCTCACAATCTTATCTAGTACAGTTGAGAGAGGTTCAGTATGGGACATTTTGATAAGTTCATATGCGAGATTTTTAAGCTTAACATCTCTATACTGAGTGGTTAGAAGTGTTACCTATATGGGTTCAAAATCCTCTCGCTAGATATAGTTCTGGACTTAATATTTCTATTCTCGCTTTACCACTCTCGCATATTATAGTACCAACGTCGTACCTTTTACCCAAAATTTTCTCGATTAGCGATAGACATAATAATGCTAGGATACATAATTTTCGAGATTTTAAGACATTTGAAACCTTTTGAAGCATTAAGCTCTGCAAAGTTCCAAATTTGCAATTTTCGATTTCAAGAACTATCCTATTTCCATTCTCCTGAATGTTAACCTTCAATTCTACATCTAGCTCTTTCTTCATAATTTCTGACAACTCTCTTGATAGTGTGTTCAAGTCGCCAGACTTGACACCATATATTGATAAAAGCTCTTCAGCTGTTCTCTGTATTGCTACACGTATAACTGTTGTAACAGCTTCTTCGCCAACTAGATCTACAAGAGCTTCGATTATATTTCCGAGAATTAATGTACTCACTCGACTCACCATACGCTATACAGTCTTATAGTTATACACCTTTAAATATCTCCTTTAGCCTATTTCCAAGATTGTCCAATGCTAATAGTATTAGACCGATATTAGGTTCAGGATTGTCAGTAGGTGTTATGACACTAACATATACTCCAGATCCATCCAAGTCTATATACTTTATAAGTATCTTACCTCTCTTACCATCAATTATTACAGAATCTATATCGCCTCCCCTAAGTTGTCCATATATCCTCTTACTAGAACCCATCAATAGCGATACTAATGCTGCAATACCTCTAGCATCATACTTAGAACCAGGTGGAACATATGCATACACTATCAAACCATCAGGTCTTGTTATAACCACCTCTTCTACATGATCTCCGCACATATCTATAAATCTCTTAACAGCCCTATCTATTGCAGAGCTTAATGATTCAGACATATATAACTGTATCCTATAGACCACTTTATTAACCTTATTCTCTTACCATATAAATAAAATTATAAATCAACTAATATAACAACTCAGAACGTGCATGCAATTAGAATAAAATGAATAAAATGAATAAAATGAATAAAATGAATAAAATGAATAAAATGAATAAAATGAATAAAATGAATAAAATGAATAA